>Ga0208741_10000348_pt1 | contig 23439 bp, 22 predicted proteins | sample CryBogCBE03Jun09_FD_184576 | JGI IMG/M metagenome (GOLD analysis project Ga0208741, IMG submission 184576) | Freshwater microbial communities from Crystal Bog, Wisconsin, USA - CBE03Jun09 (SPAdes) | ecosystem: Environmental > Aquatic > Freshwater > Lake | place: Crystal Bog, Wisconsin, USA...
ATATTAATATATATGAAATTGTGGTCTCCCTGTTCCCTCAATTTCATATATTCCAATATTTATAGTAGATTACGGAAATAGATAGAAAGTTTATTCCGATTTTTCTATCAATTTTAGGATTAAATTTCATTTTTTATCTTTATATCAAAATTACGCTTAATATCATTTAAGGAACCTTGTATTGTAGGTTTGTTCCAAAGTGTATGTAGTGCCCAAAATCCAGCAGTGTACGGGTCTTGAAAGTCTTCTCTCTTTTTGTGTCTGTCGATGTATCGATACTTTCTTTCATTATCTTTATGCATTGTAAAATTTTCGTATAATTTGGAACCAAAATGAATTGTCTTCTTCTTATCTCCATCCGTGATAACAACTTTATATCTCTTAGTTTTCAAAGGTGATGTAGTTATAACTGCTTCCATATATTATTAAATAACATTTTAAAATATAATTATATCTTAAAATGGATGTTCAACCAAACCAGCAACTCTATTATTAAATATCATATGCTCGAAAAATGTGGTTCGAATTTATCTTGACCACATAATATATTGAGAAAAAAATATTTTTTTAAATTAATTAAATATTTTATTTTTTATATGTTTTTTAAATTTTTAATTCTTGACAAATAAATTGTCCCAAATATTTTTTACAATTATCTATCATATATTTATATGGAATTTCTTCAGTTGTTATTAATCCATCTTTTTGATGTGATAATAAATATTCAATTGCGCGTGTCATCGATATTACAACTTGTAAGCAAGTCGGTCCGGTATATTTTAACCCCATATTTTTTGTTTGGTTAATATCTAATATAGAACCACACCAATACATATTACCATTTGTTAAATATATTGTTGCTCCAACAGCGTCATAACCCGATGTAATATCATAACCTCTTAATACACATCCTTCTAATAACTCGTAATTATTATCTCGTAATTTATTTAATGATTTTTCTGCTATTTCACAAGGTTTATAAACATAATAAATATTTGGACAATAATCTTTACCATAAGAAAGATATTCAGATAATGAAAATGGTTCATAATGAGGAATCATCATACCTTCATATTTTACTGTTTGTAATTTATTATTTAACATATATGATTCGTGAGTTGTATTCATACCTCTATCATCCATATAAAAAGTAAATGGTTTAATTTTTGATTTATGAAATCCTAATTGTTTTTTATATTCATTATCTGTTCCAACTATTTGAACATTGTCTCTTGCTTCTTCTTGGAATCCGATACTCGACCAAGATGAATAGAAAATGTTTGGTTTATATTCTTTATTAGTTGTTTGTGTATCTATTTCTGAAATATGAATTGTATCAATACCTATTTGTTTTGCTAATATTCCAAACTCTTGTTTTTTTAAATGTTTTTTCATTTTAGAATCTCCATAATGTTGGACAAACCAATCAATCCAGTACAATACAAATGATGATATTAATCCTGGATTCATTGCGTGAGAATGTAATATTGTTTTAGATTTAGGTGAATGGATTTTCTTTAATTGTTTATCTGTTTGAATACCTCTATAATATAATGTTTTTTGTTCTATAGGTTTATCCTTTTTGATATCTTCTTCATAATCTTCTATAGATGAATCAATATATAATGCTTTACGAATTTTTGATTCTTTCATTAATAATAATGAATCTACATCTACACTAACATTTATAACAATTGTTTTATCATCTACAAATTTATTAAATATATTTTTCATATTTTGTTTTGTTATTTTTTCTTTATAATGAGTAATATTTTTATATTTTGTAATTAATTCATTTGGAATATCTTTAGGTTCTACTATATTAATAGACATATTTTTTAATTTATTATTTGGTAATAATTGCCATAGTTCTAAAAGACCTTGACCACTACTACCACATCCAACCATAAATATTTTATTAATCATATTTATCTATATAATTAATAAACAAATTATTTATAACTCTTATTCATTTAATAGATTACCTCCGTGAAGATTATGTAAATGTTTTAATTTTTTATCTTGTAATTTAGTTAATTTTTTATTATGACTAACTGCTTCTAATTTATGCATTTGATTTTTCATTTTCATTTTTTCTTTCTGAGATAAAGCACCCCCAACAGTAGCTCCACCTACAACGCCTTTACCCTTTGCTTTACGTCCTCTCTTTTTTAATCCTGCTCCTTCTGTTAATGCTTTTGTAGCTCCTTCAGCTAAAGCACCTAATGCGCCAGTTGCGAATTTTTCTAAACCACTTGGTTCGTCGGCTCGTCGTTGATTATCAACACTTACTGCATTTAATAATCTATTACTCTCATCTTTAGCATCCCAAAATCTATGATTGTATTCAAGAGTTTGTTCATCACCTCCTGCTTTTTTTACTTGCGCCATTGTTGCTTTTCCAAGTGGATTTGTTTGATTAACTAAACCTTTTTTTGCATAATCCTCTAACTGTTCTGATATCCCTCTTGAAGGGTCTATAAATTCCCAATTCCACGGAATAGCACCACCTACACTTTTCATTGCTTTAGATACTTTACCTGCTTTACCTACTTTCTTTTTCATACCTAATCCTTTAACACCCAATGCATCTGAAATAATACCTTTTCCAGATATAGCACCACCTGTAACACCTTTACCTTTTGCTTTACGCATACCTTTTTTACCTCCTAATTTACGTTTAATAAATATTCCACCAGCAACATCACCTCCTTCTTCACCAACTACTAATTTTTTTCCCTTTAAATGTACTTTTTTATCAGCGTGTCCACTTTTTCTCCACATTTGACCTAATTGAACCATTCTTTCTTTTACAGGAAGATGAGCAACTTTAGCATAATTAGCCTTCACAAATTCAGTATATTTCATATATTATATATCTATATATTTTATAAATAATTATTTATAATTTGTCATCTTTTTAAATAATTGTCATCAAATTGTCATCTCTAAAAAGTATATATATCTCTTAATAGATGACAAAATGACAGAAATGACAGTATATATTTTATATATAATTTATAAATTTATTATAATTATAATTTTTCAATATTATATATAAATAAATTATAAACAGATGTGTCATCGTCATAATTGTCATACCTGTCATTTGAAAATTTAATAATAATTTAATTTAATTATTATTAATAAATAATTTAATAAACTCGTTTATGTTTCATTGCTCCACCGGCAACACCCATACCTAAAGCAGAAAGACCTTTTTGTGCCATTTCAACGCCTTTAGCAACGTGTTCTGGATTTACATTCTTGAGCATATTAAGTCCAGATTTGAAGAGTTTACCAAGACCGAAAGCACCACCTCCAACTTGTTTAGAATCAAGTTCAGAATGGTCAGCAACCGCATCAAGACTTGATGTAAGAGCGAGAACTTCGGCGGATGATGGACCAGTAAGAACGAATTGGCAATCAGATGGAGTTATGAAAGCTTTACCGGGAGATTCAACAGTTACATAATAATCATAATTATTAGCATCAAGAAGAGGACCTGTACAACCAGCTAATGCTAAATTAGAATTGGAAAAAGTGGCGCTGATTTGCAACGTACTGTACTTATTTGACTGACCGGAACATTCGTCAGCATCTAACCCTAAATCTTTGGCAACATCAATAATCATAACAGAACCTGTATAATATTGCCAATCTTGAAATGTATCAGTTAAACCATTAGCAACTGATTTTTGATATAATGTATATGCATTATCATTAGCAAGTAAATTTATTCTATTATTAAATGTAATTGAAAGATTGGTAATTGGTAAAAATATATCAGGAATTGTATTTAAATATTGATTTGCAAGAAGACGTTTAGATGGTTTAGCATAAATCATTATACGTTTTGGAATAGATGGTAAACGAATTGAATTCATAATTTGTAATCCAATAGCAGAAGGATTTTCCGAATTATAAGTTTTAGATGTGATAAAAGGTTGAATGTATGAATAATCAAATGCTAATACACTTGGCATTTTTGCTGAAAGTACTGGGTCTGGTGTGATATATGTTAATTCTAATTCTGGAGCTAAAGTAAAACCATTTACATTAATAGATGTTACACCAGTTACATATGCTGCAGCAGTTGTCGATTGACATCTTACCGCACGATTTAAGTTACTTATTCTAAAATTTAATGTGAAATTATTAATATTGCTAAACCCTGCTACTTTATTTTCTATATCTCCCCAAACGGCTGGTGATATATATAAACTTTCCATAACGGTTACGTTATAGATATCTGTATAAGTATTTCCTACTCCACCAATTTGTGTTTGAACCCATATTGTTGATGTATTAGAAGGATATGTAGTATTTGCACCATAAGGGGCGAAAACACTTCTATTATTAAATGCTGTATTATCACCAGTCCAACCTCTATAAACAGGACCGGTGTCTTTTTGATGTGTAACAACTGAAAGATTTCCATTTAAATCTTTATTATCAACCATATGAGAATAAAGCATAACCCAATCATTTGGCGAGATGCTTGTCGCACTACCATTTATGCGAAGTTCTATTGCAGAACAACTTTGTTGAAGGGGTGAATCGCATAAATTTAATGAATAATTAGTACTTGGTATACTTTGAGCACCTACTGCAGTTACAGCATTTGCATATACTGGTGATGCTTGTGCATTACCTACTACAGTAACAGTAAGTGTATATTTGATTTTAAAAGAACGAGGAATAACTGTATTAAGTGATGGTGGTGTAATATTGTTAAAAATAACGTTTGTATCAGAATAAGAATCGGCGTTATATTTGTAGAGAGATTTATTTATATTACTCTTATAGACTACTTCTTTTGTTTTGTAAGTTTCCTCAATATTAGTTTGAGGATCAATTACTAAGACCTTTTGCAATTCCATTAATATATTATATAACTATATTATTTTTTAAAATTATGATTAATAAGATAATTTTAAAAATTTATTATATTATATTATTTTTTTTTAAAAATCTCCTGGTCCTTTTTTAAATTCTAGTTTAACACTAAAAAATTCACCATTCTGTATAGGTATCGTATAAATACTACCATCCTTGGTTTCATAAGATAATACTAAATCTATTCTTGAAAAAGGTTGTTGAGCATACAAATTATACCATCTGAGAATACCGGAAGGAACATAAATTAGAACTGAACCAGGAGTTAATGTTGTTGTATCTGGAACAATATCTGTAATCATATTAATAGAATTATTTGATGTAAATCCAGAAGTTGAAAATGTTTTACCCTCACCATCACCACTAACTGGAATTAATGTAGTTCCTACTATAATTCGTACAAGGTCATAAAAGGCATATATAGTTGAATCTTCCTGTTGCATATTAACAAATTGCGGTAATGTAGTAGAACCATTTCCAACAACTGCATTTATACCATTATTTTGAATAAGTAAAGCCAAAAATCCATAAAACGGTTGAAATGTAGACTGTGGAAAGAAAAATTTATTATATAAAGTTGGATTCATATATATTTGAAATTTTGGATTTCCGGATGCGTCTGATTCAGTATATTGACCTTCGCAAATAAGACTGAATAATTTTGTAGATGCGTTATATATTACATTTGGTGGATTCGTTGGTCCATTATTTGCTGTATATGTTGCACTTATTTTATTAAATGCCGTTAAAAATGCTGAATTTATTTGATTTAAAAATGTTTGATACGTAAATATATCTGCTTTTCCTGAATCTGCTGGTGCAGTAAAAGGTGCCGAATTTGCTATAATAACGGAACCACCTTGAGGTGTAAAAGTATATGATACAGTTCCATTTGAAAAATTAAATGCAGAATAATTTGAACCTTTTCTAATTAATAAATTATTATTTGTATCAAATCCTAGAAATACATCTGCGAAAACATTATTATATGTATAAACTAGAGTTGAACTATTATATACTCTTAATATCCCATCAGAAGCAGTTCCAAAGAAATATGTACCATTTGATATACTAACACCATTATAAGTAGTATTAGTATTAATACTTGTATATAACGGAGTTCCGATAGTCCATCCTATGGCTATTGATGAAGTGGCTGCACCTGATGTAGTTTGTGCGGTTGCTATTAAATAAGGTCCATCGATTGCCATACTATTGATATATGTATTTAGAGCAAGTGGATTAACTGTTGGTGTTCCTGGATTATATATTGGTCCTTCAGACCAAGTTGAAATACCTGTTCTTAAAAAGGTTACAACATATGGAACATTATACCCAAGAGTTGGCGCTTCATTTGCTGTAATTGCTACATAAAAATTACCATTAATATCTGTAGTAAATGCAGTAATATTACTAGTTGCTGGATTCCATCCAGGTATCGATATAATTGAAGGAATAGTTGAATAACCTTGATATACATTTATTTGTGCCAATCCAGCATCTAATACATACATTGTAGGAGACGCAGGTACATAAAGGTCATATGCTGGATATACCTTATTGAATGTTCCTTGAATTGTTGTCGTACCTAAATTTTCACTATCATTAACAGTAAATGGATTTAATTTTGAGTTAATTGATTGTAATTGTAAACTATCTGTTATACTAGTAGTATTATAATTATTTGATGTAGCTGGATTAAGTTGTTCAACATATGCTATCTTTATAAGCGCGTCTGCTCCTTTATTTTGATAACTTAGTCCAACTTCCCATTGTTCAAACGGAATATTATTTTTAGTTAATGGAATACCTGATAGAGGTATACGCATACGATTGATTGCTAATTTCCATTTATTTGGGTCATTAAAAAAAGGTTTAAGAAGTGTTGTATCATATTTTGCATTTTGGGTTTCACCTGAATTATTGAAATATGTTGCATTAAAATACTCACGTTGTGTATCAACATCTGTAGTAAAGTTTCCTGACATTATATAATATAATAATATATTAAAAATTATATTATATTTTTATTTATTTTTTAAAATAGAATTAAGAAGTTTATGAGCATTTTCTCGATTATATTCATTTCTATTAATTGCTTTGGGTATTAATCGATTAATATGCTTTCTTAATAGACCACCTACAATATGAGGAGGAAACGACGATAATGGTTTAAATCCTTTACCTGATTTCTGTTTTATTAATCCATATTTATTTGCTTTTAATAACATAGCTTGATTATCCTTAAAATTAAATTTTTTTGTATTAATTCCATTATCTATAAATAATTGTTTAATATCTTTTGGTGTATATACTTTAAATGTAGATTCACTAACTATTCTATTTGGTGCTTGTGCTGGTGCTTGTGCTGGTGCTTCTGCTGGTGCTTGTGCTTGTGCTGCTGGTGCTTGAAATAGTGCTGCTATATCTTCTTTTGTTAAATTTTCTCCTTTAGCTACCCTCACCAATGAACGCATATGAGTATTATGCATTGCTTTTGCATAAACAGTGTCATCATCATCATCTTTAGAGTATTCTACTTCTTTTAATCCAAATCGTCTTATATTTTCTTCATCTTTTGCTGCTTTTTCTGCTCGTTCTCGTTCTCTTTTTACTCGTGCTTGTTTTAGTTCTCTTTGTTCTCGTGCTTCTGTTTCAAATTGTTCAGATACCAATAATAAAGATGGTTTTTCTCCTTTAAGTTTTCGTCTTAATTCTGATTCTGTATCTGAATCATTAAATGGAACATTAAATTGATATGCTAAACGTTTAAGACTATTTTCATTCAGACTATTTAATACTCTACTAGATGGAATTGTTTCAAAAGGTGTTGGAAGATATTCTGGAGGTTCTGGTTTTTTTCTCTCTAAATTTAATACAGCTTCTGTTAATTGAGGTCCTTGTAAACTATATCTACTCAAATCTTGCGTAACACCTTGAACAACATCTAAAGCATCTGCTTGTGCTTGTTCTTGTTCTGGTGCTTGTGCTGGTACTTGTTCTTGTCCTGCTACGGGTGCTCCATTTGCTTCTGCTAATGCATTTTGATATGCTTGTTGTGCTATTTGTTCTACTTGTGGTTGAGCTAATTGTTCATTTTCGTCTGCTACTTGATTTTGAACATCTTGTACTAATTCTCTATCTTGTGGATGAACATCTCCTAAATCAATTGTTTCACCACTTGCTTCACTGGGTGCTCTACTTTGTAATATAGGATTATATGATAATCCTGCTTCAGATGGTTGTCCTCCTGGACTTGAATCGGTAAATCTAGCAAGCGCTCCTCTTGCATTGTCAGATAATTGAACTAATGATGGTGTATTTCTAGGTGGTAGTGAAAATGAATCAGAATCAGATAAATGTCCTATTGCATCCACTGTAGGTTGACCAACTGCTTGAACTCTATTTCCTCTTAATAGATTATATAATCTTTCACCGTTAGGGTCTGCTGTTGCAGATTGTAAATCTTGTACATTTTTTTGTTCTAATTGTTGTAATGTAAATAGACCTAAAGGGTCAACTTTACTAAGATATTCTAATTGATTTGGATTATTTAATAATTTTTGATATTGGGTTTGTTTTCTTGCAAGTTTTATATATTCTTGTTGGTCAGATGTTTTATTCGTAACACCTAAATTTTCTAATCCTAAATCTCCATAATATTGATATACTCCTTTTAAATACTGACGCGAACCTTCATTCATCTTTCGTTTTAACTCTTCATTTGATAAATAAGTTTCAATTTTATTAGCATATGGTTCTTTTCTTATAATATTTGCTCTACCATCTTTATTGATTGTCTTTTTTAAATCATTGACTTTCATAAGAGTTTGTAAAGACGATTCTCTATAATCTGATTTTCCTGCAGATTTCATTAATATTTGTGCATAATCCATAATATAATATATAATAATATTATATTATTTTTATTTATTTAAATAAAACCATAACCTTTTAATAATACATTCATTCTACTTGCAAGATTGGTTGCACCCCTAAATATATTTCTGGATACTGGATTTAAATCTGTTTTTAATCCTTGTACATCCTGAAGAATAAACTTATTTGCGTTTGGATTATCTTGCTCCAGAGGTGGGTTTGCAGAAATTAAACTTGATATGAATACTTGACAATTATTATCAAACGGGTCGTATACAAAATATCTTGAACCCATAACACGTTGTCCATTATCTAAAAATTGTTTGAAGGTATAATTAAATTTTGGAGATATCATTAATTCCATTTTTTCTGCATTTGGATTTATATTAGGAAATTCGTGTATATTTATAACCTCATTTTTCTCAATAAGAATAGGTGCATAATTATCTTTATCAACTTCTACTGTTATAACCATATATAAGTGAAACATTTGGTCATAACCATATTTCTTTTGTAATCCTCCCATTTGTCCAGCAGATAGCGCATTTGTAAGCATATTTACACCTTTAGCAAGTGGTTCTCTATATATACATATTTTTTTAATTTTACAATTAGCATATTTTTCAATTAAACTTCTTTCTGCCGGAGGATAATTATCCCTACCAGTTATGGCTCCAGATATTCTTTGACCAATATTTGTAGCAATATTTTTTACTTTATTTCCTGCTGATTTAAGAAAATCAAATAATCCACCACCTTCTATATCTTCGTCTGGCATATTTAATAATTTATGATATGCTAATGGGTCAACTAATTTTACTTGTTCCATAAATTCAGGATTATCTAATATGTGATTAATTGCTTGATGACGTTGTTGAACTCTTAAATATTCTTCTTGACTCTCTGGTTCTTTTAATGATTCTAATTTTTTACGCTGGTTCTCTTTTCTAACAACATTGTAAACTTGTAATACTTTTGGTTGTTCTTTTGGTAGGTCTTGTAATAGAATTCTTAATTGTGCTTCTGCTTTTGCTTTTGTTAACGGTTTTTTTGAATGTTTTTTACCTGTATCGACCGATACAACATAATATCCATTCTTTACCTTTTTCAATTCGTAGGGCATCTTATATATTATATTGTAATATTTTTTTTTATTATTTTAATATAATATAATAATATATAATGATTTCTTTAAAATCTGGACAAAAAATTGCAGAAATAAGTGTTGGTAAAAAGAAAGAAGATAAACAAATTATATACATAAAAGACGACGATACAAGCAAAGCAGAAGTCGAACACAAAGATAAATCAAGTTTGTTACCTAAATCCTTTTTTAAGAAACTTCCACCAGCGAATGTTCAATTATTAAAGATGGCTATTAATACAGGAAAAAAAGGGATGATAGGCGATAACTTAAATATGCAAGCACAATTTGATATTGCTACTGAAGAACTAAAAAAATTAGAGAAAAAGTACTTAGAATTTCCTAAAGAATTAGGTAAAATAGAATGTATTCCTATGCAAGAAAGTACTCGTATTGGTGTATTTGGACCGGCGGGTGTTGGTAAATCTACGTGGATTGGTAATTTCTTTAAGAAATATTTAGAAGCATATAAAGATAATAAAATTTATATATTCTCTCCTAAAATAGATGACCCTGCTTTTAAAAAGATTAAAAATTTATCTTATGTGAAAATTGATGATACTATATTACAAGACCCTCTTGACGTAAGTGAATTTGCAAATTCTTGCTGTTGCTTTGACGATATCGAATCTATTACAGATAAGCGAATAAATAATGCTGTTAGAGTGTTTAGAGACCAGTGTTATGAAATAGGTAGAGCACCTACAAATATTACAACAATAGCCGTACATCACGTTATATTAGCTAATGATAGAACAAAAATTATATTGAATGAATCTGACCAAGTAGTATTGTTTCCAAAATCTAATTTCGCAGCAATTTCAAATCTATGTAAAAGATATTATGGTATGACAAAAGACCAATTAGAATATGTAAGAGATGTTCCAAGTAGATGGGTATGTATTAAAAGAAGTTATCCTACAACAATAGTATCTGAAAATGCTGTTAAGATTCTATAAATAAATTATATTTACAACGTATATGTGTAATAAAACTTGTTAAAGAATCTTTTTGCGTTAGATTATTAAAATAATTTATATCCTGTAAATCCATATTATATTTAAATTCTTGATATATTTCGTGTTTTATTCTATTAAATTCATTTATACAACTTCTTTTTTTATGATGTTGTGATAGATATCCTTTTTTAATTACCATAAATCCACAATTATAACAATGAAATTTTTCCATTTTATAATAAATATAGAAAATATTTTTTTATACTATAATAATATATAAATGGAAAATTTAATTGATGAAAGATATTGTAAATGTTATGGAAATCATAGACTTGATTTATCTTGTTCTAAGTGTCATAGAAGAGTTAATATATTCGAAAAAGATATGAGAATTCAACAATTAAAAGCAGGATTAAATGAATTAAATTGCTTAAAAGAACAAATGACAAAAAATATAAAAGAAATGCAGGATATTATTATGGACATAATAAATTAAGTTCTTCTTTATCACAACTATCACATCTTACTCTTATTTCTGTTGGACTTAATCTTTTTAATTTATTTACAGGAATATATACATAGTTTTTTATTTCAGCTTGTCCTCTATCATATCTACCACCTAATTTTACTTCTAATTTTTCTTCACAATATTCATAATAATATATTCCATCTGTAAATTCAAAACAAAATAAAATAGTAAAATTTTTATCATAATAATATTTTGCTTTAATATATTTATTTTCTCCTATCATAGTTGTAGGATATTTATCTTTAGTATTGTTTCTTTTTTTAACTTCCACTATAATTTTTGTATTATTATCTCGTAAATCAAATACTGATAATTGTTTAGTTCTTTTAAATATAGTTGAATATTTGGTCTCTAATAGTTCTTTTACTTTATTAACACTTGCAGAATCATCAAATTTAAATGTTGGCATTTTTTTATAATATAATAATATAAAAAATTATTTTCTATACTTAAATTATATAAATGTTTTCGGATTCAGTTTATGAAATGATTGAAATTCAGTTTAGTTTAATGCTTAGAGGTAAAGAATTAGGTTTAGATAATCTTTTAAATACAACTGTTGAATTATATAAATATTTTCATAATAGTAATAAACACAATATACAACAAAATACTGCTAATACTTATGGATTTCTTAAATTATATTGTCAGAAAAAAGAAAAAAAAGAATTAGGAGATCAGGTCGAATTATTAATACCTGATTTTATAAGATTGTTTGTCAATGCTAGTTATCAGTTTATAAAATTAGATTATATTAAATCTGAAAAGAAAAAACGATTTTGTTGTTTTTAAAAAATAGTATAAAAATATTTTTTTTTCTAAATTTATTATATAGTAAATGGGAATTAATTGTTATTATTGTAATTGTGTTATTAAAGGAGATATTAAACAAAGAGCACATCCTAGTATGAGACAAATATTAATACAATGTTGTCCTGATTGTTATGAGATACAACGAATTGAAGATTTAGCAAAAAAATTTGAACCTGATTTAAATAAATTTATAGATGCTTTGAATAAAAATAATTGTTGTCCAAAAAAAATTGTATTTTATTGTCGACCTTAATAAATTATTTACTTACTATTTTTTCTACTGTTTCTTTTTCTGCTTGATTATCTCTAAGTGATATAAATGTTAATATCGTAACAAGATAATCGGGATCTTGCGATTGTCCCATCATTAATTTCTTATATTCTTCTATATTTAAATATCTAAATCTTGCTCGAATAGAACTATGTTTACCACAAGTATTTATTCCATCTTTTAATTTTTGAAATCTATATGGATTATAAATAACATTATATCCTTTTTGTTGTGCTTCTTCGTAGAATTTACCTAATAGATTATATTGTGTCCATTTAGGATCTTCTGAATATTGTAATTCTTGATTCCAATTAAATCCATATGGGTCAAAATGTTCTACAGTATTTGTTTCTGGATGATATAATATAGCAATCCAGTGACCATCTGATGACGATTTGACAGGAAATAATACAAGGCAAGCATTATGTTCTCCAATAACTTCTCTAATATGATTAAATTTACGAAGGTCTTTATAAAGATGAACAGGACAATTACCATTTGTTGTTATTTCTACTTCTTGACCTGTTAAGTCTTGAGTGTATATATTTTTAATTACTTTATCCATTATATAATAAGATTATAATATATTCTAATTATATATTATAATGAGTTTATCTTTAGTTAATTCAACAAATGTTCCTCTACTTGAGGGTGATTCTTTTATTGGTTCATCATATGATAATATCCTCGATTTTGTACAAATTACTATCTCTATTAAATGCGATACTGGATATAATTTAACATATATTTATTCACAAAATAAAGTAGATATTGATTATCAAACTACACAAACAATAACAGCCCAAGCAGATACACAATTTTATAATGTTGTTGTAAAAGATAGATATTTTAAATTAAGAATAGATGCTAACGATGGTGATATGTCTGTTTTAAATGTTCAAACAATTTATAAAACATCTACAACATATGAAGTATCAAGTGGCACTGGGTCTAATGTTAATATTATTGGTCCAGTTGATGTTATTACTAAATATGTTCAAGTAACTGTACCTAATGGTGTTGTTGTTTCTGGTAGTGTTACTACTGATATAAGTGGACAAACTGTAGATATATCTGGTCAGACTGTTGATATATCGGGTCAAACGGTTGATATAAGTGGTCAGACTGTTGATATATCTGGTCAAAGTGTTGTTGTTTCTGGTACGGTAAGCACTGATATATCTGGACAAACTGTAGATATTTCAGGACAATCTGTAGTTGTTTCTGGAACCGTTTCTACAGATATTTCTGGACAAACTGTAGATATTTCAGGACAATCTGTAGTTGTTTCTGGTACGGTAAGCACTGATATATCTGGACAAACTGTAGATATTTCAGGACAATCTGTAGTTGTTTCTGGTACCGTTTCTACAGATATTTCTGGACAGACAGTAGATATCTCAGGACAATCTGTAGTTGTTTCTGGAACGGTAAGCACTGATATTTCTGGACAGACTGTTGATATAAGTGGTCAAACTGTTATTGTTTCAAGTACAGATATTTCAACTATCGCATCTTCTTTAAATAATCAAAGAATTACATCAACTGTCTGGAATAATGTTAGTGTTGTTCAAAATGGTCAATCTGATGTTATTAGCCCCGGAACTTCGACATATTGTAACACAACATTATCTTGTTATGGTACATCATCTCAAAATGCTACAATAGCAGTACAATTTTCAAATAATGGAACTACATTTTATACTACTCAATATCAATATACTCTAACAGCTGGTAACTTTGGATTCTCAATACCTTGTTCTGCTTATCATATTAGATTAATTTTATTAAGTGCTGTTACATCAACAATTACGGCATATATTGATATATGTTAAAAATTAATAATTAATAATTATAGTATATAAAATATTTTTTTCTAAATTTATTATATATAGAAATGGTAAAATGTTTTGTAGGAAGTTGTCGCAAAAGAGGATATAATAAGGATATTACAGGTGTTTTATTATGTGATGAATGTTATACAAAAAAAAATATTAATATAAAAGTAAAATTTAATCATAAATATTTAGCAGGAATAAGTGATGAAGACTTATATAAAATGTCAACTTCATCAAAAATTTGGTTTTAAAATTTAAATAAAATATATTCATTTTATTTAAAATATTAAGCTGGTTGAACTTGATTTACCATTATAGAATAAAAATCATCTGTATCTGTCGTTATATCTATCAATCCTCCCACGGTTGTCATTACTATCCTATATGAAAATGTATAAATTCCGTCTGGTATAAATGTTTCAAATTGTAAGGGTATGTGCCAATGTGTTGTTCCCGTTAGTTGTTGTCTTATTGTTTGTATAAGTTCTGGTGGATCCGGTGATATATTATATAGTTGAAATAATGCAATTTGATTAGGTACAGTTAGGGCAAAATTCGCTACAAAATTAATAACCATTCTTTTATTGGGTAGAATATTACTCTGATTGTATATTTCATATAATGTAATCGTTGTTCCAGTGGTTGTTGTTGTATATTGTTGTGTATCATAAAATACATTATAAAAAGATGATGGACCACCTATAGGAGTCAATTTAAGACCGAGTGCACCATTTGTTGTCAGGACTTGATTTGTTGAAGCACTTGTTGAATTATTATCAATAATAAAATATTGATTATTTGATGTTGTTGCTGTATTTCGTGATTCTCCTGTGTTTACAAGTACATTCATACCGATTAGGGTACAATTTGTTAAGAACGATTTAAGCCCGGCACAATTATTTATAATTACTTGTACCGCACTACTTTGATTAAGGTTTAATGTAGCACCTCCAAAATTACAGTTTATAAAATATATTACATTAGCTAAATATGTTGATATATTAATAGTACAATATTGGTCAAATTCGCAGTTTTCAAAAGTTTGATATTTAGAAACACCTGCCCCTATATTAATAATATTTTGTGTTCCAGATGAACCTTGCCATACACATCTACTGAAATAATTTCGTCCAACTCCTGCTATATTTGATTCTGCGCCAAATATTTGTAAATTAGCTATTCTAATAAGTTCACTAGTTCCTGAAACACTCAAGCCCGATACTTGACAAATTGTATTTCCAACTGATGGGGATTGTAATGATATATTGTATTTATTATTAATATTTAAATTTTCACTATATGAACCTGCCGAAATATAGACTACATCTGCTTGATTTGCTAAATCTATTTGTGATTGAATAGATACTAAATTTTCATTAGCGAATAAACTATGAGCCGTTAATTGAATATTTGGGTTTCCTACTGTTATTATATTTGTTCCTGATATATTTAAACCATCTGAAACGGCTAAACCAGAGATATTATAACCGCTTGGTGAATATAATATTTGATTTGGTGATGTATTAAGAGATATGTTAACTAAACCAAGGTATAAACCATCCGTTTTATTTGATATTCCTATGTTTCCAAGATAACTCATTATATAATAATAATATATATTTAAATATAAAATTTGTTTATATTATATGGACCCTGTAAGTTTAATAGCAATAATATCAGCTTCTTCCGCTTTGGTTGTTGCTGTATTAACACATATAAAATATTCAAAATGTTTTGGATTTGTTTTAAGAACAACAGAAGGAAATGAACATATAACACAAAGTTTAACAACTCCATTAATACAATCACAACCTATAGATATTCCTACAAGACCACCAATATTTAATAAAAAAAACTATTTATAATATATGATATATCATATTGAACTATGAAATTTAATATTATAAGAAAAATTATAATATTAATAAAAAAAAATTTTATTTTTTATTCTTTGATTTCTTTGTAGGTTTTGTATCTTTTGTTTTAGTAGGCATTGACTCTATTTCTAATACTTCTTTCATTACTTCTCCTACTTCATCATCACTATCACTATCTAAATATATTGATTTAATAGATTCATTTGATGTATCTACATCTATTAAATCTTCTCTTTTAACTGTTAAAGGGTCTATAATTTCTTCTTCTGATTGTCCTAATAATCTATCTCTTAAATATGGTTCTTGTGGATTATTCTTTTGATGTTCTTTTTTAAAATGTTTTTCTGTTTGAATATGTTTTGACCAATTATATTTAGCAACCATTTTATTGCATATATCACAATTCTTTTTCTCTTTATATTTATCTTTAAGATTTTTATCAACATAATATTTCTTATGATAATCTTTCAATTCTTCTTCATTCATTGCTTTTCTAATTCCACCATTCTGATGTTTTTGACTCTTAGTGTGTGATTTCATATTTGGAGTATTAATTTTACAAACTTCACAAAATACCATTATTATATATATTATAGTTAGAAAATTATTTTTTATATTTAATTAATTTTTAAAAATGACACCTTTAAAAAACTGTCATCAATATTTTACAAAGTGTCATCAAATTTGTCATCTCTTGAAAAGTGATTATAGATATAAATATATAGGTTATTTATAAATATATATAATATTAAGTGTCATCTAATAAAAGTATATATATATAATAATTATAGTTAAAACGATGACAGTGATGACAGTAAATTACAGAAAAATTATAAATTTAAAATGAAAATTGAAATATTTTAATTTCTGATTTATATAGAGAATAAATTTGGAGACATTATGTGTCATCCCGTCATTCGTGTCATCATTTATTATGTATAATCACTTTTCAACTGTCATTTATAAAGATGACAAAACTGTCACCGTCATCAAAATATAATAAAATTAGTATAAAATTCATATTTTTTGTCAAAAAATCAATATTTTCAGATTTCCTTAAATATAAATTTGATATTTTGGGCTTAAGAAAAATTTATTTTATTTTTTTAAATTTAAAATTTCCAAAAAACATATAAAAAATATTTTTTTTAGTAAAAATTATTTTTTTTTAAAATTTTTTTTCTAATCTATAATTATATTAAAAATGGAACTTATTGAAAAATCAAACATTGATGTTGCTCGCAAACTTAATGCTCTTACACTAGCTCAATATTCATTATTATATAAAAAATGTTCAAATAAAAGAGATGAGGAAGGTAGAGAAACTGATATGAAGTCAGAATTTACTAAATTAAAAAATTATTGTAAAGATGTAATTGCATCAAAAGGAGAATTAAAAGTTAATTATGGATTTACAGAAGGTAAAGACTTTGGTAGATTACAATCAAAATCATCATCAGTTCAACGAATTTTTAATGGATTTCGTGGCTTATTGTGTGATGGATTAACTTATGATTTAGATATGAAAAACGCACATCCTAATATATTAAGAAACTTATGTGAATTACACGAAATAGAATGTCCTTATTTAGAGGATTATATAAATCATCGCGATGAATGGCTTGATGAAGCAATGAGAACTTATGGTATAGATAAAGGAACAGCAAAAGCAACCTTTTTATCTATGTTAAATAAAGATGAATTAGCAAAAGATTTTGGAGGTAAAAAACTAAAAGCAAAACCAGCTAAATTCATTGAATACGACAAAGAAAGTAAAAATGTATTAACATTATTATTTAATCTATACAAGAAAGATTATTATAAATATGTTAAGAATGAAAATTGGAACCAAAAAGGTAAGATGGTTAATTTATTATTATGTAAAGATGAGAATTTACTATTAAAGAAAGCAGAAAAATATATTAAATCAAAAGGCGTTCAAATCTATTGTAGAATGTATGATGGTTGTCTGGTATATACAACATATAAAGACGGTGATGAATACGACGAACAATCATTAATTAAAGGATTAACAAAGAGATTTAAAGATGAAAAGATTGAATGGGCAATTAAACCTCATAACATTGAATTAAGAAAATATTTAGATGAGATGAAGATTGAAGAAAAAGATAGTTATATGGGAGCAGATATTGAAGAGATATCTAACCATATATTAGAAACATTATTAAAAGATAAAATAATTCAAACAGAAAATGGTATCATATTATTAACAGATGAAAGAATAGAAAAAGATGAAAAACAAATTGATAGAGATTTATATGCTTTAATATCTAAACAAGATTATAATATAACAGAACTAACACCAAAAGGAGAATATATGATTATAAAAGTATCAGCTATACCATCAAAGATTAAAGATTTAGTATATTCAATCAAAGCAAAAGCACCAAAAGATAATAAATTTTTACAGAATATTTGGAATGAGACAAAAAATAGATTATATTTTAAGAATGGTTATTATGATTTTAAAGAGAAAAAGTTTATTAAAGGACAATTTAATAGAACACCTGTTAAAATAGATAGAAATTATAATGATATTGTATCATTAGAAGATTATGATAATTTATACACAAATATATTAAATCCAATCTTTTCAATTAAAGATAAAAAACAAGATAAAACAAGAGTTCAATTAATGGAATACTTTTTATATAGATTATCTCGTATTATGGCAGGACATATTGAAGATAAAAAATGGGTCTTATTAGAAGGTTTAAGAAATTCTGGTAAAGGTGTATTAACATTATTATTAGAAAATGCTTTTGAAAGATATGTAAAGATTACAAACAGTGGAAACTTTGTATATAAAGAGAATACACAAGATGAAGCAAAAAAACAATCTTGGATGATTGATTACCAATTTGTTAGACTTGCTTTCTCACAAGAGATTACAATAAATAAACATTCAAGAACATCAAATAAAGTTGATGGTAATATGATTAAAAAATTCTGTAGCGGTGGTGATAGCATAGAAGCAAGAAAGAACCATCAAGATGAATATCAATTTAAAATTCAAGCATCATTAATGATTTGTTGTAATGATATGCCAGAAATTACACCAAATGATACAAAAGAATTCTGTGATGAATTTCAAATGAAATCAAAATTTTTAACAGCAGAACAAGAAGAAACAGAAACCAAAATACCAACATATGCTTATTATACAGCAGATGATAAGGTTAAAGAATATGTATCAGAAACAAAATATATTGATGCTTTTATTCAATTATTATTAACATCATATAATACACCTTGTGTATATCCAAAAGCATTAAAACAACAATTAGAAGATGTAAAAGAAGAAGATGATTATGCTAAATTATATAATTTATTTGATATTACAAATAATAAGAAAGATTTTATTTCAAATAATAAATTAGAAGAAACAATAGCAGAAAAGTATATACCATTTACAACTCAGAAATGTAAACAATTATTAATAGCAGTAGGAGCAAAAGCAGACAGAAATAAATCATCTAGAGGATTAAGTTGTATTAAAATAAAACAAGAAAGAATAATTAAACCAGAAGAAGAAATTGATGAAATAGATAATTTAGATTAAATTTATTTTTTAATCTTTATTTATAATATATAATATTATGAATAAAGCAGAATTGAGAAAGTTATTTAAGAAAGTAAAAACACCACAGGATATAAGTTTATCTGATATTACAATTAGAAATTATATATCTAAATTAAATACAATTTCAAAATTAGTTACAAAAAATGATTACAAGAGTTATAAATTTTTATTACAACCTAGAAAGGTTATTGAAAAACTTAATAAATCATCTCTTAAAGGTGTTAAAGATTATTATTCTCCTATTATAAATATATTACAATTAGTTAATGCAGATAATAAGACTATTAAACAATATCAAGATGAATTAAATAAACAAGCAGAAGAAGAATATGAAGAACGTGAGAAAAACGTTTTAACAAAGACAGAGAAAGAACGTTTATTATCTATTGATGAAATCAACGATAGATATAATAAATTTAATGTTAGAACTCCTGCAGATTTAATGGATAAATTAATTGTAGCATTCTATTTTAAAAATGAATTAATACCTCGTAATAATCTACCAAAGATTAAAATAACATACACTGATACAAAATTAGATCCAGAATATAATTATTTATTTGTAGATAAAACAGGTAAACCAAAAGAAATCATAATGCTTAATTATAAAACAAGAAATACATATGGAGAACAACGGTTTAATGTAAGAGAAGAATTAAAAGAATTGTTAATAGAATATATAAAGATGTTTAATAAAACAAAAGGAGATTTTTTATTTTCTACAGAATCAGGTTATGAAATAAAAGATAATAGTTTTCTATATGTTATAAAAAAGGCTATGGAGGAAGTATTACAATCACCGTTAAATATTGATTTAATTCGTTCTATTCAGATTAATGATTTTTATACAGGTAAACCAAAAAGTATTCAATCCAAGAAAGAGTTCGCTAGAAGGTTATTACATAGTCCATTAGTTAGTCAAGAATATATATTTGTAGAAGATTAATATATCTATATGATATACATCGATAATATGAGTTTTCATATATCTATATGATATACCCCATAATATATACCTATATAAAAATACCCCTACGGTGGTTGTCCAGTAACCATACCATACAGTGGTTGTCTTCTATAATTGATCGTCAAGACCTCCCATATAAAAAATAAATTATTAATTCATAATATGTATATATATATTAATTTGGATTATAGCAAGACCTCCCAGCATGCCGTAGGCATATAAAAATATAAATATATATTGATTTAAATATATAAATTATATCATATAAATGATTAAAATGATTAAAAACAATCATTATTAAAGGTTTTTAACTATATATAAAAAATTTATAATAGTACCCCTTATAATATATTATTTAAATAATGGTAATATACATATAAAATAAGGTTTATTAATCACTTTTTTATTATATTAAAACATCATATTTTATATATTATTATAGTATAAAATAAATTTTTGAACAAAAAAATAAAACAAAATAAAAGTAACGATATAATATAAATAATTTATCATAAACACTTTTTTTATTATAATTTAAAAAAACAATATTATAAAATGGATCATAAGAAAAAAAAAACATTATTATTAATTAAACTAAATTAATAATAAATACCAAATCAATGCAATAAACTACATATTTTATTTTTATATTCAATAAATTCATTATAATACGTATTATCATAATTATTAATAATATATATAACTCTATTTATATATTTTATTATATCATTATGTTTATTTAATAATGACCAATGATAAAAAGTATCAATTAAACGATAATCTATTAAATTCTCACCCTTTAAAATTTCAATTGTATTATAATTACCTTTTAACCGATCTTTTACACGGTTTACAGTTTCAACGTCTTGTAAAATATAACTCATATTAATTATATTTGATAAATATAATATATTATTACGGTAAGCAATACAAAGATTATATATTATTTCATAATGGTTTTTATTTTCAGATGTCATAAAATATTTAAAATATTGTATAGGGTCATTATTTATTGCATAATCTAAAAATTCAAGAGAATCGTAATATATATTATATGAAAAATATTTATTGTCTGTAAAATTATTATAATCATCTATTGTCATTTTATTATAATTATTAATATAAAAATTATCTATTCTTTTTCGTTCTATATTTTCCATATCAAAATTATATAAATATTTGTTTGATGATACAACACCAAACGAACGATTTAAAAAATAATTAATTTTATATGCATAAATATTATAAATATTTTTAGAAACTTTATTTATAATTTCAAATATTATAAAATATTTATTTGTGTATTCATCTATATTATATTTATATTCGGGTTCATTTAATGAAGGTTTAAAATGTGCCATATATAAATTTTTTGATAATATTATATTATTATTGTTATTATTATTTATATTTATATTTATATTTTTATTTTTATTTTCTTCTTCATCTGGATATATATAGTTAACCAATAATAAAAATAAATCTTGTTCGAATTCATTTTCATCATCATTTTCTCCGGTTTCTAAATTAATATTAAAATATCTTTCATTGTCATCATCTAAATATATAAATAACATTTTTAATATAGTTTCTTTTATATTTTCACATAATAAATAATTAATAATAAATATATCGTTTAAATATCTCATTGATTTTTTTAAATCATATATATCAAATTTAGATTTATTTATTATATTTTTATTCTTTTTCATTAAGATTTTTTTTAATTCTTTTAGGTCTTCGGGGTCATCAGACCGAATTTTATATTTATATTTTTCTAAATATAAACTGTCACGACACATATATTTTAATATTTTTTTAATATATAATATGGGTATATCATTTATTGTTTTAATTCTGCTTATTGGTTCATCGTGATCATAAAAATAATGATTTATATATTCTATAATATGTTGTGTTGTATATTCTTCTTTTTTTTGTTGTTGTCTTATTTTAAATGCTTTTTCATTATGCTTTTTTCTAGCATTAATATATTGTTGCATTTCTTGGGAGGCTTGGGAGGCTTGGGAGGCTTGAGAGCTACGGGGGCTGTTTTGCATTTGGTCCATTTAGTATATAATGGAATGAGACAAAAATTTTTTTTATAGCATTTTTATTTTTTTAAGTTTTTTAAGTGCGTTTTTTTTGTTATCAAAAAAAATATTTTTCTTAAATATAAATTAATCATATAATGGCTTAAAGATTAATTACTGTATACCTAGACCACCCACGAAGTGCACAAGCAACACAAATTAGTCAACATCATCACTTTTTTTTATATGGGTTAAAAGGTACGTGGGCACAAGGTGACCAAATCAAACAAATTAGTAGGCATAGTCACTTTTTAAAAAAGGATACACGCGACGCAATTAGTAGGCATAGTCACTTTTTAAAAAAGGATACACGCGACGCAATTAGTAGGCATAGTCACTTTTTAAAAAAGGATACACGCAACGCAATTAGTAGGCATAGTCACTTTTTAAAAAAGGATACACACAACGCAATTAGTAGGCATAGTCACTTTTTAAAAAAGGATACACACAACGCAATTAGTAGGTATAGTCACTTTTTTTTATATGGGTTAAAAGGTACGCGGGTACAAGGCAGCCAATTCAACCAATTTAGGCGACATCATCACTTTTCATTAAATTATATTTTA
>Ga0208741_10000349_pt1 | contig 23368 bp, 18 predicted proteins | sample CryBogCBE03Jun09_FD_184576 | JGI IMG/M metagenome (GOLD analysis project Ga0208741, IMG submission 184576) | Freshwater microbial communities from Crystal Bog, Wisconsin, USA - CBE03Jun09 (SPAdes) | ecosystem: Environmental > Aquatic > Freshwater > Lake | place: Crystal Bog, Wisconsin, USA...
GATGGCGTTGTTTTCTGCTGCCAGTTTATACTTGGCAGAGAACACCTGAAGGTTCACCAACTGCCCGATAATGACCAGAAACACGAACCCGAACGCTATTTGTATGATGCCACTACGACTTTGATTGAATACAGACATAAGTTGCCACGTGAAAGAATGCGTAAAAATAGCCAACGGCAAATAGTAATCGGTAATCAGTTATCAACAGACTGTTATTGTTTTATGTGTATCAATCTGCTAGTAACTTTTCCCTTTCTACCGCCATTGCCGACTTCTGTTTTAAATGTTTTTTGTAAAAAAGAAGTCGATACAAACAAATGTAAGTTGTTTGCTGTGCTGATGCCTGTCAAAGTGTGTGATAGTGAATAAATGTTTTGTTGGGAAGAAATAATTAAGATTTTAGGATAAGGCTTAGTTCTATTTAACTTACAAAACAGTGACGGGCAACCAAATAAATTCTTCAATCAGCATAAAAACAACTTTACTTTCCCAATATATTTGTCTCGTAATTAATTTATTAACCAATCGCCCCAAACGATTAAAACAATTTTCATGAAAAAGATTTCCCTTGCCACCCTGCTTTCCCTTGTTGTAAGCCTATCGATGTTTGCTCAGACAAAAAAAGAAAAGATAGAAGAGTTGTTTACTATCAACAGTCAAACAAGCAATAAAATGATGGATGGTTTTGATAAAGCATTTGATACGACAATGGCCTATATGCAAAAAAATAAAAAGAAAACCAACACAGATTCTGTTAGTAAGCCATTGACCGGGAACACATTGCAGCCAGTAGATGTACAGCCTTTTGAAGATACTGCCACTTACAATAAGATGCAAAGAGCCAGAGTGGAGTACAAAAGAATCATGATGGACATGATAAATAATATGAGGAAACAGGCGGTGCCTTTATATGATTCCGCCTTTACCGAGGCACAGGTTGATAGACAATTAACTTATCAAAAATCGAGTGCCTATAAAAAGATTACGACTAGTTCTGGGGATTTATTCTCGAAGGGTAGTATTGCAGAATCACTTAAGGATACCTCTTATATGTCGTATACATTTAATCCAAAACGTAAAGAAAAGTTGGATACGTTGGTGAGTTTGATGATGACTAAAGATATGTTGAAGACCATTGAAAAGAGTATTCCTGCACTTGCAAGCAGTGCTGTACCCACCCTGATAAAAGACACTGCTGAAAGACGCAAAATGCAGCATGGTTTAGATTCTACCTTGAAGAAGTTTTCCAACGACTCTTCCTTTTCGAAAACTATGCAGGAGATACTTAAAAAAGTAAGTCTTCGTGCCGAAGTGAGTTATGATAAGGTTTTGAGTGATAAAGAGCTTGATTATCTGGTTGCTTATCATCTTGACCCCGAGACGAAAATAATACATCAAAAAACAACTGAGTTGTCGATGATTGCCATGCAGAAGGTACTGCCCAAGGCGATGTCTGAGATGGCGGAATTGTTGTTTAAAATGGCAAAATAGTTTGGTTCTTATCAAAAAAATGGGCAGCAACTTTTTTAAGGTTGCTGCCCATTCAACTTCAATCAATTTCCATTAGCAAGTAATGCTAAATACGGCACTTTCTATGCCTACCATCACATCAGCCACCATAAAGAATGCCCGGTATTGCCTTTTTTCGGCTTGCCCAACTACTTCGTTGGGGCGGGTATCTATAAAAGTGGTTTTTGTAACCGTAGCCAAAAGTGTAAACACCGTTTCTGTGCCGCGCATACTATACAACAAGAGTCCATCTGCATGACCTCTTATGTATTTAACATGAACATGACCACCTTCAAACCCAAGGGTCAACACTGGTTGTGCCGTAGAGAAATCGATTACAATGTCCGAACCGATAATCTTCAAAGCTTTACCAACTGTTTCTGTGTACAAGGCATTCTTCTTGATTTGACCCACCAAAAGGGTTATTCTCTGAAAAATACCAGGTGGCACAGGCGTTGGCGCACCAGCAGGAGGTGTAAACACAGGAAAAGCTTGAGGTATAGTTGTTGAAGCACCATCATTCAGCACATCCTTCGTGGTGGTACTTGTTTTAGCAAAAGCTTTTGCAGCTTCCAAAAACACAAGGCTATACCTAAAGGCGTTTGCATCGTTCGACACCGAAAGCAGTTGTGGGGCAGTAATTCCCCAAGCCGTTATCAATGCCAAAGCAGCATACTCAGTCTGAAAATTGGTCAACCACACTTCCCTTTCATTGTCACCATCGGGCAGATAAAACTTTTTTTCCATATTGTTTCCTATTAATCCGTGAAAAAATAAGTGCTTGTCTTGTAAAGATTAATTCAACTGTTTAAAGGCAATTGCGTTGGCTATCGGCACCGTATAACCTTACCTCGTTGAACCTTTTTTGCCGGAATCCGATTTTTTTGTATCGAAGTAATCGAAAACCTAACTATTTCGGGCTTCTTTCAGCTCTTAAAAGAACTTATTTGAAGCTTAAAAGAACTTATTCAAGACCTAAAAGAACTTATTCAGCGTATAAAAGAAGTTATTTAAGCCTTGAAAGAACTTATTTGAAGGGTAAAAGAACTTATTCAAGACTTAAAAGAAGTTATTCAGGCTTTGAAAGAAGTTATTTAAGACCTAAAAGAAATTATTTATGCTTTGAAAGAAGCGATTTTTTATCCTGTGAAGCCGCTGGAAGTCCCAATTAGTGTGGCAAGAAGCGTTGGATAACCGTAGAAATGTAGAATGGGTAACTTTTATAACCTATGAGACGAATCGTTTTCTTTGAAGTGGTGAAGTTATGGGGGGAATGAGGGAAAAGGGAGGAAAAATCTATATTTTTGGATATTGCTAAATAAATTCTTTAAAATGACAAACGAACAAGTTAAACGCTCAATTGATTCAAATGAACTTCAACTATCATTTGGGGACAAAATTGGCCATTATTTTATAATATTTTTTCTTCTCTTTATGCCTGCGCTTTTGATTTCTTTTAAAATACGTGACTATTTCGAGGGTATAAATAATTCAATTGAAGGAGGAATTTGGTTTATATTCATTCCAATAGCACTTGCACCATTTGCGTATATATTACAACGTAATAGACTTAAATTTTTAGCTGTTGAAAGTAATTTGCCAAAAGAAGAAATACTTAGAATAATTGAAAAGGTTGCCAAAGAACTTGAATGGGACATTTTTAAAAAGAATGAAAAAATGGTATTGGCAATCACCTCTCCTAGCTTTTTTTCGGGTAGTTGGGGAGAACTAATTACTATACTTTTTGACAAGAACAGAATTTTAGTAAATAGTATTTGTGATCCTGGCAAGAAAACTAGTTTAGTTTCTTATAGAAGAAATAAAAAAAATATGCTAACAATAATTGACGAAATAAACAAAGCTAATCAACTTGCCTCGGCTTAATTCAAACGGTCAACAACCTTCAAAAGGTTGTTGACCCTAGCAAACTTATCTCGTGGAATAAATACCATAATAGCATAGACCCGATGTTGCCTGCTATTTTGTGCGACACCCTGCATCCTCAAAGCCTCTGACAGCATTTAACAAAAAAACATTGAACGTAAAGAAATTTGTCCTAAATTCGTGGACAAATGTCTAAAGCAACAATTATGGCAACAATTACAGCAAATATTACCAATAGGCTTGACAAAGAGATTTCAAGTATAGTCAAACGTTCAAATTTTGACAAAGCATTTCTTTCTACTAAAAAGGACATTACTTATGCTGACTTTCTGTCGAATAAAATGTTGATGATTTTCGTAATCAGAGAAGGTGTTCCATATTCTCTTTTTAGTTTGATTCAAAACTTTACACCTTTTTCTGAAGATAATTGGGCAGACTTTTTAGATATATCCACAAAATCCCTACATAGATATAAGCAAACTTCAAAAAGCTTTAAATCTATTCAATCAGAGAAAATAATTGAGATGTCTGAAGTTACTAAAGTTGGGCTTGATGTATTTGGAGAGATGGAAAAGTTTAAACTTTGGTTAGAAACACCAAATTTTTCATTAGGTAGCTTAAAGCCATTAGAACTTTTAAAAGACTCATATGGAAAGGAATTGGTAATAAGCGAATTGACAAGAATTAATTACGGAATTTTAGTTTAATGGAAGTTTATAGATTATCAAAACAAATCTACGCCTCGATTTTATCAGGCAAAGGTGCTGCTATTAAAGGGGCAAGATGGAACTCTATTGGCGTTGAAATTATTTATACCGCAACTAATCGCTCTTTGGCTATGGCAGAAGTTGCGGTTCATTTTAGTTTAGCGACACTACCGAGTGACTATATGATGGTAACTATTCATATTCCAGATGATATTTCGTTGCTTAAACTAAACTCAACAGATTTACCTACTGATTGGAATACTTTCCCTCATCCTTCTACCACTCAGGCAATCGGAGACCAATTTATTGCGGACAATAAATACTGTGTATTACAAATTCCTTCAGCAGTTACACAAGGAGATTATAACTTATTAATAAATCCTAATCATCCCGATTTTAAAAGAATCAAAATTATATTGACAGAAAGTTTTCCATTTGATAAAAGAATTTTCAAATAAAGCAGCAGGCAGCATTGGGTTTTATGCAAGTTGGGCAGGACATAGTAACATAGGCTAATTGCAAATCCTAGCTTCAGTTCGGTCAGACGAATATCTATCAACTTTTGTTCTTAACTTCAACTTTATATTTTTAATCAGCAGCGGTTCCGGGCAGACGCAATACCAAACGGTCAACAACCTTCAAAAGGTTGTTGACCGTAGCAAACTTACCTTGTGGAAAAAAATACCGTAATAGCAACCACTGCACGTAACCCTGTTGCATCAATTCCAATTTTTTGAAGATTACAGACTCAGCCAGCACAATGAGTGTAAGCCCCAACCCAAAGGGAAATTTTAATTAAGTACACATCGCCAAGCTAGCCCACAAACAATTCTGCTATATTTGGAGTACTAGTTATGAAAAAACAACAGTTGAATCTTTTTAGTCTCACGATGATTGTGGTGAGTTTGGTAATTGGGATGGGCATCTTTAAAACGCCCGCTTCCATTGCAGCCAAATCGGGTACACCTTTCATCTTTTTTGCTGCATGGATTGTAGGCGGCATCATTGCACTATTTGGTGCATTGGTTTATGCAGAAATAGGAATAAGACTACCTTCTATTGGCGGGTATTACAGTGTTTTTGCCAAATGCTATCATCCATCGGTAGGCTTTACGGTGAATGTACTGATACTCATCAGTAATGCTGCATCCATAGCCGTTGTTGCATTGATTGGCTCTGATTATGTAAGTGACTTGTTGTTCGGAAAACCTTCGGGAGAAGCATTTACGGTACTTACGGCAATTGTGCCAATTGCGTTGTTCTATGGTGTTAACTTATTGGGTTTAAAAACAAGCAGTCGCACCCAAAACATATTGATGGTTGCCAAGATAGGGTTGATCGTGTTGCTCATTTCTGCCTCCTTTACAGGACTCAATATTGCACCTCACGGTTATAATACTGCTGGGAAAGTGTATGTTTATGATGGTCATAATGCCGGATTGTTGTTGATGGTAAGTTTGGTTGCGGTATTCTTTACCTACGGCGGCTACCAACAAACAATCAACTTTGGAAGTGAGACAAAAACATCTGCCACGCTACAAAAAGGAATTGTTATTGGCATTATCATCGTTTTGTGTTTGTATCTGGCCATTAGTTATGCTTATGTAAAAGTGATTGGCTTCGATAAAATGAAGAATGCAACGGCTATTGGTGCGTTACTCTGTGAGACCTGGTTTGGCAAAGCAGGCGGAAAAGTATTTGATGCCTGCATGTTTTTGAGTGTATTGGCTTACGTAAATGTGTCGTTGCTAAGCAATCCGCGGGTGATGTTTGCCATGAGTACCGACAAGATATTTCCTAAAATATTTGCTCACAGGCACCCAAAAACAGATGCGTTGATACCCGGTCTTACTGCTTTTGCAGTGACTGCGATAGTAGCGGCTTTCTTTGGGAAAGAAGTGGAGAATGTATTGGACTTTAGTATTTTTTTGGATTGTATTGGCTTTGTAACATCAGCAGGTGCATTGCTGATTTTAAGGAACAGAGGAAAAGGCGATGCCGAAGTAACGGGTATGGCAAGGCATATAACGCCCTATTTATGCGTGGTCTTTGTGTTATCTTATCTTGTTGTTGCCACCGCTGTTGTAATAGATAATCCTACGGCAGCCATCACAGGCATTGCTTTAATGGTTTTGTTTTTTATGATTTACTTTATTTTTTATCACCAAAGAAATAAGACCTGATAAAAACTTATTTGAAAAGATTTATTTGGACTAGATTGCAGACTTGATAAATTTAAAACTTACAAAATGATAAAAACAATTATTGTCCCAAAGTCTACAGATCTTCACATACATATACCGAAAGAATATGTAGGGAAAGAGGTGGAGGTTCTGCTTTACAAAACAGAAGATTCAGGCTTGAAAGAACAAGTGGATGCTTCTATAAGCACACTAAGAGGAAGTCTTAACCTTACCGAAGAGCAAAATAATGATTTTCATCAACACGCAAAAAATAGTCGTAACGAATGGTAAAATACCTCATTGATACCAATACGGCAATTGACTATCTCGATAATAAACTTCCCGAAAACACTTCTGATTTACTAGAAATGGCAGGTATTTCGTTATCTGTTATCGTAAGGATGGAGCTTTTATCTTGGAAGAAAGCCACTATGCAACATTTACAGGTACTTCACCAGTTTATTAATTCTTGCAAAGTATACAACCTGGATGAATCTGTTATTTTAAAAGCAATAGAACTGAGGAAAAACTATCCCATCAAACTTCCAGATGCAATCATTGCATCCACAGCCATCACCTATAACCTGATACTCGTAACACGGAACTTAGCAGACTTTAAGAGAATAGAAGGACTGAATTACGTTGACTCGTATACCACTTAAGGTGTCATATTATTTTAAATGACACGATTAAATTTGATTAGTTAAAATCCTTTCATTTACTTTGAACATTATGAAATCCCTATTATACATTCTTCTTTCAATAATTGCACTGAAAACAACTGCGCAAACCAAGTGGGATTTGCGTAGTTGTGTGGACTATGCAATGAAAAATAACATCTCAGTAAAACAAGCGGATGTGCAAGCGCGTATTGCTGCTTTACAACTAAAACAGGCACAACTTGCGGTGTATCCCAACGCTAATTTCACTTCGGGACTAGGCACTCAATTTGGTCGTTCCATCGATAGAATTACCAATAGTTATAGCAATACACAGGCCCTCTACAATACTTTTCAGTTTCAAAGTGGTATTCAGCTTTATAACTATGGTCGATTAAAAAACAATATTTCTTATGCAGAATTCTCCGCAAAAGCTGCATTGGCAGATGTAGAGAAAGCTGTAAACGATGCTGCTTTGAGTGTTTGTACTTACTACCTGCAAGTACTTGCTGCAAAAGAACAAGTAACAATCAGTCAGCTACAAATTGGTCAAACACAAACACAGCAGTCCATCACACAGAAAAAAGTAGATGCAGGTGTCTTGCCAGAACTAAATCTTGCAGAGATAGAAGCACAACTTGCGAGTGACAGTAGTACCTACATTTCGGCAGAGATCAACTACGAGCAAAGTGTTCTGGCATTGAAGGGGGTATTGAACCTTGATGCCGCAGCCCCCTTTGAAGTGGTGATTCCTGAGGTAAGTGCCATTCCTGTTTTACCTTTGGCTGAGTTGCAACCAGAACCTGTTTATCAGCTGGCATTAGGTACACAGCCACTTCAGAAAGCAGACGCCTTTCGCATAAAAGCAGCAGAGAAAAACATTGCTGTCAACAAAGCGCAACTCTATCCCACGCTATCTTTTGGGGTTAACTTAGCTAGTAACTTTTACAATTCTTTCAATAAAGTTGATGGCTATACACTAAGTGGCTTCTCGCCTAATGGAGATAAAGTGACAGTTGGTGGCACTGATTATTATGTAACGACTCCTGTAGTTTCGGTAAAACAATCAAAAAACAGTTTTGGGGAAATATGGAATGGTTACGGCAATCAGCTTAATAACAATTTCGGACAGACGTTGGGGCTTAATTTAAGCGTCCCTATTTTTAATAATGGGCAATATCGGATAGCTTACGAACAATCTAAACTCAATTACAAAACCCAGTTACTTAACAAAGAAGGGGCTGATATGACGCTGAAACAAAATATTTATACTTCTTATTCCAATGCAGTATCGGCTTTACAAAAACTAAATGCCGGAAAAAAAAGCGTGGAAAGCAATCAAAAAGCATTCGACTTTGCCAACAAACGTTATGAGTTGGGATTGTTGAGTACAATAGATTTATTGACCAATCAGAATAATTTATTGCGCGCCAAGTTGCAACAGGTAAGCAATGAATATGATTATATATTTAAGATGAAACTGTTGGAGTTTTATAAAGGACAAGGGTTAAAATTGTAGATATTAGATAGTAGATAGTAGTCAAATCAATATCAGCTACTATCTACTATCTATTAATTACTATCTAAAAAAAATATTATGAATAAGACATTACTATGGATCATCATTGGCGTAGTGGTATTGCTAGGTGGATTGTTGGGCTTGAAGAAAGCAGGTATCATTGGTAAGGAAGAGGGAGTGATGGTCGCGACCGAAAAGGCTATTACCCGCACTATCACCGAAACAGTGAATGCAAGCGGAAAGATTTATCCGGAAGTAGAAGTAAAGATTAGTCCAGACATCAGTGGGGAAATAGTTGGACTTTATGTAAACGAAGGTGATACTGTAAAAAAAGGACAAGTACTTGCTAAGATTTATGCAGACATCTATCAAACACAAAAGGATCAGGTATCTGCGGGATTAACGCAGGCAGAAGCGCAAAAAAGCAATTCGGAAGCGAGTATTGTAGGTCTGAAAGCCACACTTGATCAGGCTAAGTTAACTTACGACCGTGAGCAGAAACTATTGAAGGATAAGGTTATTGCCCTCTCAGAATTTGAGACAGCGCAACAATCTTATCTGGCAGCTCAATCCAATTACTTTGCAGCAAAAGAAGGTTTAAAAAGTAGTGATGCCAACATCCTCGGTAACAGGGCACAATTGGCAAAAGCGGATAAGGATTTGAGCAGAACCATCATCACAGCTCCAATGGATGGCGTGGTGAGTTTACTGGCTGTTGAAAAAGGAGAACGCGTAGCTGGAAACAGCTTTAATGTAGGTACCGAAATGATGCGTATTGCAGACCTTGGCAGCATTGAGGCACGGGTTGATGTGGGTGAAAACGACATTCCAAAGGTTAAGATTGGTGATACTGCTTTGGTGGAAGTAGATGCTTATACAGGACGCAAATTCAAGGGAATTGTTTATAAAATTGCCAATCCTACTACTTCCCTTACCTCCTCTACCACAGATGTAACAGAGTATAAAGTACACATCCGATTGTTATTGGATAGCTACAAAGATTTGATTCTTCCACACAAAAGCTTCCCTTTCCGTCCTAATATGAGTGCTAGTGCAGATATTCAGACAAAGACAAAAACAAATGTTTTATCTGTTCCCCTCAATGCGGTAACTACTCGTAGCAATAAGCCTGACAGCAAACCTGTGACAGACAAAAAAGACGATAAAAAGGATGGAAATAACAATAGTGATGACAGCAAATCAAAGGCTGCACCTGCTGCAGATAGCTTTGATGAAGTTGTTTTTGCCCTGCAAAAGGATGGTACGGTAAAACAGCTGAAGGTGAAAACAGGCATCCAGGATATTAACAACATAGAGTTGATTGATGGTCTTAAAAGTGGTGACGAGGTAGTGATTGCGCCCTATACAGTGGTGAGTAAGACACTTAAAACAGGCGACAAAGTAAAAGTTGTAGCCAAGGATAAACTATACGAGGACGATAAGAAATAGTTGTGAGTTATGAATAATGAGTGTTTGGAATTCAATAAAACACGCTACAACTCATATTTCATAACTCATAATTCATAACTAAATAAAGGGCTTGATATGAAATTTGGAATGATTGGAAGCGGAAGCTGGGCAACTGCATTGGCGAAGATTTTAACGGACAACGGAAACACAATTCAATGGTGGATCAGAAACAACAAATCGGCAACTACTTTTAAGAAAAGAGGACATAATCCCCACTATCTTGGTGCTGCATATTTTAATACAGAGCAACTACTACTAAACTCGAGTGTGGAGGAGGTTATAAGGGAGTCGAACATTTTGGTAATAGCTGTTCCTTCGGCTTATGCAATTGATGCTTTATCTAATCTACCTAAAGATGTTTTTAAGGGTAAGAAAATAATATCTGCCATCAAGGGTATCCTTCCTTCCACCAATCAATTATTGAATGAATACCTGAGAGAAGCTTTTGATGTGGCCATTGAAGACTATTTTACAGTGCTTGGCCCTTGCCACGCTGAGGAAGTGGCTTCCGAGAAGCTTTCTTATCTTACCTTCTCTGGCATTGACGAAGTGTTTGCCGCACAGATTGCTTCTTGTTTTCATACCGAATACATCAATACCAAAGTAAACCATGATATATTGGGTGTTCAATATGCTGCTGTACTCAAGAACATCTATGCTTTGGGGGCTGGTATTGCACATGGGCTAGACTATGGAGACAACTTTCTGAGTGTGTACATTGCCAATTGTGCCGATGAAATGGTGGGTTTTTGTAAGAAAATGGTCTGGGACAAAGAGAGCGAAGAGGAACAAAAAAGCATCAATTATTCTGCATCGGTTTATCTGGGCGACTTATTGGTGACCTGCTATTCACCGTATAGTAGAAACCGGACTTTTGGAAATATGATTGGCAAAGGATACAGCGTTACGGCTGCACAACTGGAGCTAAAGATGGTGGCAGAAGGCTACAATGCCTGTAAATGTATCTATAAAACCAATGAGCAAGCACAGGCTTCTATGCCTATTGCCACTGCCATCTACCAGATACTTTGGGAGGAATTAGGTGCTGAAGAAGGGTTTAAACAAATAGAGAACTCCTTGTTTTAAAAAAACTTACAGGCTATCCAATATCCGCTGTTGTACTTCAAGGAACTCTTCTTTGCTGAGACTTAGTTTGGGATTCAGCAGGTTCATATCTTCTGTTTTATTCATTGGAATCAAATGAACATGTGCGTGTGGTACTTCCAAGCCAACTGTCAGAATACTCACTCTATCACAAGGATATGCCTTTTCAATTGCTTTTGCAATCGGCTTGGCGAAGGTTAATAAGTCAGATAGATATTCGTCTGGCACATCAAACAGTTTATCAACTTCTATTTTAGGCACTACCAATGTATGTCCTTTTCTTAGAGGGAATATATCCAGGAATGCAATAAAGTGTTCGTTCTCCGCAAGTTTGTAACAAGGTATTTCGCCTGCGATAATTTTAGAAAAGATAGTCATTTGAAATATGAATTATGAGTTATGAAATATGAATTATAAGTTACTGATAAGTCTACCATAATAAAAAAGCCCCTACAAATGTAGAGGCTCTTACAATTTACCGCACTATTTTTAGATGGTGATTGCATCTACCTGAAACTTCATGATGCCTGTTGGGGTGCTTATTTCAGCAATTTCACCAACAGCCTTACCCAGTAATCCACTACCGATGGGTGAAGATGCAGATATCTTTCCTAGTTTTAAATCAGCTTCTTTCTGACCAACAATCTGATAAGTCATTACTTTCTTGTTAGCCAGATTGGTGATAGTAACTTTTGTCAACACTGCCACTTTACTGGTATCGATGGTGTTGGGATCAACTATTTTAGCGTTTGCGATGATGCCTTCCAATTGTTTTATTCTTGCCTCGAGCATCCCTTGCGCTTCTTTTGCAGAGTCGTATTCGGCATTTTCCTTCAAGTCGCCCTTTTCTCTTGCTTCGGCGATGGCTCTCGATGCAGCGGGTCTGTCTATGCCCTTCATGCGTTGCAATTCTTCGCGCATCTTGGTGAATGTCTCTTGTGTTACGTAGTCGCTCATATAAATCTGTTTAGACTGTTATCAAAAAAAATACAACGCCACAGAAACTGCGGCGTTGTATCAGGACAAATATATAATAATCTTAAATAAAGAAAAAAATAAATTGTTAATTGAGTATTTACTGGTGTTTATTTATTGTTTAAGTAATGATTGAGCTATTAAAAACATAAGTATCAGTAGATTGGAAGAACGTATAATGTACAAAGCTTTTTAAGCTTAACAAAAAATGACCCAAATGAAAATAGCAGTCTATCATTCCGAGCTTGCCCGATGCCATTCCGAACTCAGTCGATGCCATTCCGCACTCGACCAATGCCATTCCGAGCTTGCCCGATGCCGTTCCGAACTCAGTCGATGCCATTCCGAGCTCGGTCGATACCGTTCCGCACTCGACAGGTGCCATTCCGAGCTTACCCGATACCATTCCGACCTCGACAGGTACCATTTCTCTAAAGCCCACCACTCCTTCTTTCCTGACTTACCACTTATGACTTATGCCTTACGACTTATAACTTATAACTTACGACTTATGACTTAAACTACCACATTAATCATCCTTCCTTTTACGAAGATGATCTTTTTAGGCGCTTTACCTTCCAACCATTTCTGTACAGTTTCGTTGGAAGTAACAGCAGCTTCTACTTCTGATTGTTCCATATCTAATGGAAGATTTATATTAGCACGTACCTTTCCGTTGATGCTCACCGGATATTCCTTACTGCTTTCCACTACATACTTCGATTCAAACTGAGGGAAAGCAGCATCAATAATGAAGGATTCATTACCTAGCGAATGCCACAGTTCCTCAGCAATATGCGGCGCATAAGGGGTTAATAAAATCAAGATAGGTTCGAGGATGGCGCGCTTGTGACATTTAATATCCGCCAAGTCATTCACGCAAACCATAAATCCACTCACGGCAGTATTAAAGCTAAAACGCTCGGTATCGTCCTCAATCTTCTTGATGGTGCGGTGCAATATCTTTAGTTCATCAGCGGTTGGCTCGGCTTCATTCCAAACTTTACCTTTTTGTTCATCATAAAACAAACGCCAAAGCTTCTTCAAGAAACGGTGTACACCTTCAATACCCTTGGTATCCCAAGGCTTACTTTGTTCGATAGGCCCCAAGAACATCTCATACATACGGAAAGTATCTGCGCCGAATTTGGTTACAAGGTCATCGGGGTTAACGGTATTGAATTTAGATTTAGACATCTTTTCAACTTCTACACCACAAATATATTTTCCTTCATCCTCGAAAATAAATTCTGCATTGGCATATTCTCCGTTTCTTGCTTTCTTGAAGGCTTCAATATCTAATTCAACTCCATCAACAATGTTCACATCAACCCTTATTCTATGAAAACTTATCGCATATGGTTTTTGAGTTTCTAATTCATCTAAAGAAGACAGCTTACCTGAATATTGTTTTAGGAATTCTAGCTTTTCTTCAAAAGTTAATTTATCAGTTCCAAATAAATCATAGAATTTATGTGAAACAAACAATGGATTGTATTTGTCAAGATGATAATCATCTGATAGGAGATTTTTATGGTCTTCGTGGGTGTATATCAACTTCAACCTATATACAAACCTACTACTACCCGTAATCATCCCCTGATTCAATAATTTCTTAAAGGGTTCATCGAAGCCAAGGTGTCCTAAGTCGTACAAAACTTTTGTCCACAAACGGCTATAAAGCAAATGCCCCACGGCATGTTCTGTTCCACCAATGTATAGATCAACCTGATTCCAGTAGTCAGTCGCTTGTCTACTAGCAAATTCAGTGTTGTTGTTATTGTCCATATACCGAAGGAAATACCAGGAAGACCCTGCATAACCAGGCATGGTGTTGGTTTCGAGCGTACCACCAATGGTATCATTGTATTGGTTGAACCATTCAGGAATATTAGCCAATGGACCTTCGCCATCTGGCCCCGGAGAATAAGATTCCACCTTAGGTAATTCAAGCGGCAACTCACTTTCAGACAATGGATAGGCTATACCATTCTTCCACACAATCGGGAAAGGCTCGCCCCAATAACGCTGACGGCTAAAGGCTGCATCACGCATACGATAGTTAATCTTGCGCTTGCCAATACCCATCTCCTCCAGTTTATCCACCACTATTTGTATGGCATCACGCAATACCACACCATTCAAGAAGCCACTGTTAGACAGCTTTGCATCTTTTGTAGCATTGGGTTCTGTACCATTAAAGGCATCGCCCAAGATATTGGTAATCGGAATATTGAAATGATTGGCAAACTTAAAGTCACGCTCATCGCCACAAGGCACCGCCATGATAGCCCCCGTGCCATAACCCGCCAACACGTATTCGCTAATCCAGATAGGTATCTCTCGACCATCAAACGGATTGATGGCATACGCCCCCGTAAATGCACCGGTTATCTTTTTCTCTGCTTGTCTTTCACGCTCACTACGGCTCTTTACGTAAGTGATATAATCCTCCACTTCCTTTTGTTGCGCCGCAGAAGTAATGCCCGCCACCAACTCATGCTCGGGAGAAACCACCATAAAATCAACACCAAAGATGGTATCGGGACGGGTGGTGTAGACCTTGAGAATAGGAGTTTTGACCTCACCCCAACCCCTCTCCAAAAGAGAGGGGCTAGTTGCCGACGAGTTATTAGAAGTCTCTTCAGATAGAGTCGTTTCTATTTTTGCAATGACTTTTGGAAGTTCATTGATTACTTCTTCATTTGTAAAACGAAGCATTGTATAGCCAACCTCGTTGAGCAATTGAGTCCTTAACTCATCAAACTTCTTTTGCTCTATTTCATTGTGATAGCCCCCATCAATCTCAATAACTAACTTCTTTTCTAAGCAAACAAAATCAGGAATGTAACCAGCTATCGGATGTTGCCTCCTGAATTTAAACCCACCAATATTTCTATTTCTAACTTCCTGCCATAAAATATTTTCAGCTTCTGTTGCATTTTTTCTGTTCTCATTTGCAAAAGTTGATAAGAACTTCCATTGCTCAGTAGTGCTTGTCATGTACCCGGGAACTGCTTGCCCCTCTCCCTTGGAGAGGGGTTGGGGTGAGGTCAAAATGGGTGAAGTCAAACCAGCCTTCACTTTGAAATCTATCTCCGCCCCTGTACTTTTACCAATCCAGTTAGTTTGCATTTCCTTCATGGCGTCGCTCCATTCAAGCTTTTGCAAATCATTCAATAGACGGTCGGCATAGTCAGTAATACGTAAATACCACTGGCGCAAACGCTTTTTCTCTACTGGGTGTCCGCCACGTTCGCTAACACCGTTCACCACTTCATCATTAGCTAACACTGTTCCCAATGCCTCGCACCAATTCACTTCGCCATAACCACAAAAGGCCAAGCGGAACTCCATCAATATATCTTGTTGTTCCTTCTCTGTAAACGCTTTCCATTCATCCGCAGAAAAAGACTTTACGGTAGAACGAAGTCCATCTATTTGTGTAGAACCCTCTGTTTCGAAAGCCTTCACCAACTCAGTGATTGGTGTAGCTTTCTGCGTAATAGGGTTAAAATAACTATTGAACAATTGAAGGAAAATCCATTGTGTCCACTTATAATACTTAGGGTCGCAAGTCAATACTTCTCGTTCCCAATCATAGCAAAAACCAATCTTATCCAACTGCTTGCGGAAATTGGCAATGTTTTGCTCGGTGGAAACCGCTGGATGAACCCCATGTTCTATTGCATATTGCTCTGCAGGTAACCCGAAGGCATCATACCCCATTGGGTGCAATACGTTAAAACCTTTTAGGCGTTTATATCTACTAAAAATATCGCTGGCGATATAGCCTAATGGATGTCCTACATGTAAACCCGCACCACTAGGGTAAGGAAACATATCCAACACATAATACTTAGGCTTGTCGCTAGTATTACTCACTTTATAAGCCTTAGACTCATTCCACTTACCCTGCCATTTCTGTTCTAATTCCGAGAAATTGTATTCCATATATTCGTTTATCCTCCAATAAGGAAGTTTTATTTAAAATCTGTGTATAAATTATATGCTAAAAATAGGGTTGCACATACTTTAACAACTACCTAAACCGTTTAAGAGGTGCAAATGTAGGCGATTGGGTTACATTTGCGCCTAGTCGTACTCACAATATAAGATAGATTTACAATGGAAACACGAGGCAAAGGGAGCTTGAAAAGAAGTAAGCCCAACTACATTTTCAGTATTATCGGCGTAGCATTGGTGCTGTTTATCATGGGCATCATGGGATGGTTTTTTCTGAATGTGAAGCAAGCGAGTAACTTGTTTAAGGAGGATATCCGCTTTAGTGCCTATCTGCGTACGATGAATAAGGATTCTATTAGTCAGATTCAACAGTTTATTGCTCAGAAGCCTTATGCAAAGGGGGTAACTTATGTGAATAAAGAAACTGCAAAAATCATTTGGAATAAGGAAAATAATGAGGACTGGGCGAAGATACTAGACGTGAACCCATTGCCAGAAAGCATTGACTTCTATGCAAAAGCGGCTTATGTGAACAAGGATAGTATGCAAAAAATATCTGACGAACTGATGGGGAAATATGGTAATCAGATAACCGATTTGCAATATCCCAAAAGCCTTGTTACCAATCTGGATGAGAAAGCAAAAGTCTATGGACTGGCGTTTCTGGTGATATCTATTTTACTATGTGTGGTGGTTATCTTTAGTATAGACAATACCATACGATTGGCCATGTTTAGTAATCGTTTCCTGATTAAAACAATGCAAATGGTGGGTGCCACAAGAAGCTTCATTGCCCGGCCAATGGGCATTAAAGCAATTATAAACGGCTGTATCAGTGGGCTGCTTGCAATAACCTTATTGGGTGTGCTGATTGGATGGCTTGAAAACCAAATTCCTGAGTTAAAAGCCATCAATGATACCAACCAGACACTTTTGTTGTTTAGTGGAATGATTTTACTAGGCGTTGGCATCTCGCTTTTCAGTACGCATAGAAGTGTGATTAAATATCTGAAAATGAAGTTGGATGACCTTTATTAATCGATAATTATCAATTATTAATTGATACAATAAATGTTAATTATAGATTTTCAATTGTCAATTGTACAACGTCAATTATCAATTATCAATTATTCATGCTATTATTGCAACCTAAATGAAAAATGATGAGTAAAGTAAGTAAACCCACCACATATACCTCAGCAGCAAGCAAAGAGAAAAAAGTTGTGCCATTGGCACCCTTATTCACTAAAGATAATTATCTGTGGATGATTATTGGCGGGGTGACTATTGCACTAGGATTGTTGTTGATGAGTGGCGGCAAGAATCAGGATCCTGCAGTTTTCGATACCAATGTGGTTTATAGTTTTACAAGAATTACGGTAGCGCCTATATTGATTGTAGGCGGATTGATTGTTGAGATATTTGCTATCTTCAAGAAGCAAAAGACAGTAGAATAATTTACAATTAGTAACTGATAAAGAAAAAGGCGATGAAACTAAATTTCATCGCCTTTCTTGTTTTATACTGTCGCCTTGTATTTATTCCTTCATATACGCTTTAGACCCTTTTGGAAATTGAGACTTATTATTTCTATCTTGTACTTAATGAAAATATTTACGGTCTCAATTTTCGATGTAACATACTGATTGCCCCAATCAAAAAACCTTCCTGTACAACCAATACAGCCAAGCTTTATTCATCATTCATTCGTTCTGTTACCTTTCTTTTGGTTCTGTTCGGTTTTTACTGTCGCTACTTGCTAATTACTGAAGTTCTTGTATGAGTCAATTAGAGTACTTTTTAGCTAATTGCAACCTATTATTGAAATAATATACTGAAGTTGGGTTAAGTTAAAATTTTCTAGCGAATTAAATAATTGTAGCCACCCATCGCAACGCCCACCATATTCCTATTACGAAACATATTGACTGAAAGAAGCGGTCTTATAGTCAAAGACGCCTATTTGTCTTTATCAACAACGTACTTGTCAGTCTTGATGGAGCCGCTATTAGTGAAAGTATTATTCTCCAACAGATGCCTTGCCCGTACATTGTCACCATAAGAAATGAGGGTTTTATCAGGATTACTATTAATAAATTTATTGTTTGTGATTTTTGATACTTGTACACCAAACAGGTTTATTAGCTCTTTATCATTTGTGCAGTTCTCGATAACATTATTGTTAAATGCAAGATTTGGCCCCATTGTGCTTTCATCCTTTCCTCCACGGTATAAATTGAGGATGCTTCCTTTGTGATTGATAAAAGCACAACCCTGTATACGCATGTGCTCTACGTTGTAGTAACCAACATTGTCAGTTTCTTTATCTAAAGAAAATAAGTTGCAGGTATTGTTATTAAAATGACTATCGGAAATAATGATTTCATCAGAAATAGAATACTTAGGAGTGAGTAAGAAATTATTCGCTACAAGGTTTTCTATTTTAAAGTCATTAAATATCTCAATTTCAGAATGATTGCAACTTCCACCAGTATCAGCACTAATAAAGCTACCAACTTTGCATTTACGTGCATCAATATTCAAACCATTGAAGCCTGCATAAGAACCACCAATTACAATGAATAAAGCAGGTAAATAGTTTGTTGTTTTAAAAGAAATAGGAGTTTTGAGTTGGGTCGAAAAGGAGAACCCTTTAGGTGAGCTAATAGGAGTGGTAAACAAATACCTTTTCCCAGTAAGTTCTATATTAATCTTACCATCTTGCAAAGCTTTATAAATATCATCTGCGGTTGCACATTTAGTAAATTTAATACCACCTCCGCATCTTGGTTGTCCATTTTTAGATTCCCAATTAACTCCCATTTCTAAATATGGATTCCCAATAATCTTTTTATAAAAAGCCCAATCATTAAACCCAGCACTTGTAGGGAATCCGTTTTTCAATCTTTGGGCAGTTTGTTTCTTAAAACTTTCAGGTAAAATATCTTTTGGATTATTAATTGAAAGTGGATTGGCTTGAAATGCCGCAATAGAAGTATCAACCCTATTCTTATCAAAGCCCTCTAGCAAAGATTGGTTAATTGATTGACTCACCAAGTTATTGGCGAAATAGATACTATCTGTTTTATCAAATACGTGGTATAAAATTGAATCTTGGTTATTGGCAAACACATTTTTAAAGATATAGACATTGGCAGGGGCAACACTTCTTTCGCTATCACTGCCTTCGCATAGACTAAAAGGGGTACAGTTAATAAAGGTATTGTTGGCAACAACTGCATCACGCACAGGCAAATAACGATAAGCGGGAGAGTTAGGAACCCCGTTCATAATAGCCAAGGGCGAACGGAAATCTACACCACGGCAATGATAAAATAAGTTATTGACAACCCAGTTTCCTTCATTGATAATGCGAACGCCACCAGTTCCTTCTTTGTCATTTCCTAAAAAGATATTGCCTTCTGCTGTATTGTTATTGCCGTGCCTTAGGTTTAAACCACCTTGACATTCCTTAAAAACATTGTTACGAATAAGATTGCCACAAGATTTTATGGAGATAATTTCCACCTCACCATCGCATCTATCAAAGAGGTTGTTTCTAATGATCGTGTTGCTATAAAAAGTGCAATGTTGCGAAACGCCTACCCTGATAATTTCACCTGCATTAGAAGCAAGTGGTGGTCTTGGGGCAAAATAATTGCTATCTATACTATGACCATTTAAACGGCTGCGATCATCATCCAAAATCACCGCTATCAATACACCCAAGTTCTTTTTGTTGTAGAAAGTACAATGGTCTATCCGGTTGTGTTTACCATACAATGCCACCCAATAGTTCTCTTTTATGCGTTGGGGATTATTGAAGTTATTGATAGAGCAATTGGTGATCCGACAATCATTGGCAACAGTACCCTTCAATCTAAATTCCCAAACATTTCCATCGGCAGCAGCACCATCTTTAAAGTTAAGTCCCTCGATGATGATATTGTTACCACCAATTCGTAAGAAACTTTTACCATTGATCAAAACCTTTCCAGCCGTTTGCGCTTTGAAAACAATGGGTGCTTTTTCTGTCCCACTACAGGTGATTTCTATTTTGCAATCACTCCAGGTGCCATCTTTAAGTACGATAATGTCGCCAGGCGACGCTTTTTCATTGGCATTTTTTAGCTCGGAAACTGTTGAAACCACGATTGTCTTGGCACTTACAATAAAATACAATGACGCAAGTAGAAGCGAAAGAATAACCTTTTTCATATAGCAAAGCAAGAGTTATAACTAATTTATTTTGAACCTACTATTTTCAAAGAAGATTCCCTGATAATCAATTTGGGCCTAAGCACAATCTGTTCATCATTCATATCTTTATCACTGTGCATCATCTCGATAAACATTTTTGCAGCAGTTTTCCCAAGTTCAAAGGCAGGCATCTCCACGGTAGAAATAGTTGGTGTCACTAACCTAGTGGAAGGGTCATTATTCATACCTACCAAGCCAATATCATTTGGCATATTCAGTTTCTTTTCCTTAATGGCCAGCATAGCACCGATTGCCATTTTATCTGCAATTGCGAATATGGCATCTGGTCTGCGTTTCATTGCCAATAGTTCTTTTGTAGCAAAATAGGCATAGTCCTGATTGAAGTCGCAATAAACAATCAAATCCTTATCTACTTTAATATTATTCTGTTTTAGTGCTTTCAGGTATCCTTCCATTCTATTATTACTCAACTCTAGCTTTTTAGGTCCAGAAAGTATTGCAATCCTTTTATAACCTTGTTCTATAAGATGTTGTGTTGCCAAAAAACCTGCTTCTTCATTATCAAGAATCACCTTTGGTGCATTCAAAGCCGAAGTAACTCTATCAAAAAGTACCATTGGTTTGTTTTTGTCTTGTATTTTTTTGATATGATCTACCAGCATGGTATCACAAGAAAGAGAAACGATGAATCCATCCACCAAGCTGTCCATCAAGCGCTTGGTATTTACAATCTCTCTACCATAACTTTCATTGCTTTGGCAAACCATCACCGTATAACCAGCTTCCAAAGCCACTTCATCTATTCCCTTAACCATTGTAGAAATCACAAAGTCCAGATTGGGAACAATTACGCCAATAGTATGGGTTTGTTTCTTTAATAGATGAAGTGCCAATTGATTTGGCTGATAATTTAATTGTTCAGCCAGTTCCATTACGGCCTTTCTTGTTTCTTGCTTTACGTCGTGGGTGTCACGTAGTGCTCGGGAAACAGTAGAAGTAGAAATTTTAAGTGTACGTGCAATGTCCTTAATCGTAGCTTGTTTTTCCATAATAGCAATTGTAAATCTTTGTTTTAGGGGATAAAAGTAAACGATATTTTTTTACTTAAGATAAAATTGCCGGTAACGATTCCGGTAACGCTTTCAAGTATATTATTTTAAATTTATCTAATAAATTGATTTTTAATTTAAAAAATATTCAAAAAATTGTTTTAAAATTTAGATAATATACATTGTTTAAGAATCTTAAACCCATAAATAATACTGTTATTTTACACTTTTTACTAATGAAGCTTATTTTTTTCAGTGGTCACACTTTTTTTTATTGCTTTTTTAGTATTGTCGATAACAAAAAAGTTTCATTTTCAAAGTTTACATTTAGGTTTATTTTGAAGAATTTATAAATTGTTACCTAACGATGCGATTGCTATTATTACAGCTTATTCTAGTTACACTTTTTGTGCTGCCATCGGTAGCCCAGAAGCATCCAATTTGCTATAATACTTCCGAAGATTATACACTTATAAAGAAGGAATTACCAACCAATTCAATGCTTAATCAATCTTTCCTCATTATGAAAAAAAGTGTGGATGCCTTAATAGGAAAAGATATAGACGTACCCGTTCCTAAAGACCTTGCTGGAGGATATACACATGAAAAACACAAAGACAACTATATTTTAATGTTTAATGCTTCCTTGTTGTATCAGATTACGGGAGAAGCTAAGTACGCTGAATTGGTAAAAGACTTGTTTTTTAAATATGCAAAGTTGAATCCTACCCTGAAAGACCATCCTCAGGCAAGCGCCTCTAATGCAGGGCATTTATTCTTTCAAGCGTTAAATGATGCCAACTGGCTTGTGTATACTGGATTAGCTTTTGACGGTATTCATGATTATTTAACTCCTGCGGAGAGAAAAATAATTGAAGATGGTGCTTTTAAACCCGAGGTAGATCATTTTACAATTGACTTAGAGCCTTGGTTTGGTTGGATACATAATCATGCTGTTTGGTCAACTGCGGCTGTTGGAATTGTAGGTATTGCCACAGACAATAAGGAATATGTAGACATGGCCTTGTATGGCAAAAACAAAGACAGAAGAAGCGGGTTTCTAGCAAACATAGACGGACTATTGTCGCCGGATGGTTACTACACCGAAGGCCCTTATTATACTCGTTATGCCATTCTCCCATTTTATTTGTTTGCCAATGCATTAAGAAATTACAAACCTGAGCTTAAAGTCTTCAATCGAAGAGACAATGTGTTGCAGAAAGCTTTAATTAATTCCCTTCAACAAACAAATCTAAAAGGTCAGTTCTACAGTTATAATGATGCGCTTAAAGAGAAAACCTTTGCTTGCAATGAAATAATAGAAGCGGCTGATATGGCTTGGAATGTTTTTGGTGCCGATACAAGTTTGCTTGCTATTGCAAGACTTCAAAAAAGAATTACCCTGAGTAGAGGCGGTGCAATGATTGGTTCTTTACTTTCAAAAGATGAAAACAGTAATAAATTCTATACCTACAAGCCTATTGAGTTTACAGATGGTGCTAAAGGAGATGAAGGCGGCATTAGCATAATGAGAAGCGGAAAAGATGAAAACCTAGTTTCACTTATCTATAAATATACAGCACACGGGTTAAGTCATGGTCATTTTGACAAGTTGAATATTAACCTGTACGATGGCAAAAGAGAGGTTTTGACAGATTATGGAACTGTTCGTTACATCAGTATTGAGCAAAAGTCTGGTGGGAAGTATTTAAAAGAAGCAAAGACCTATGCCGATCAAACCATTGCTCACAATACATTGGTTGTGGATGAAAAAAGTGATTATAATGGCAATGAAGAAGAAAGCCAGAAGCACCATCCCACTAAATTATTCAGTCATGTATCTGCAAGCAATGTGCAAGTAGTTTGTGCCGAAGACGATTCGGCATATGAAGGTGTAAAAATGAAAAGGACAGTTTATATGGTCAACCTTCCTAACCATAAAAAGCCGTTGGTAGTTGATGTTTTTAACGCACTTTCTGCCGAGCAGCACCAATACGATTTGCCTTTTCAATACACTGGCGTGTTGATGAGTACTAATTATAAATACATCCCTTTCTTAAATACACAAACAACATTGGGTAAAAATAATGGCTATCAGTTTCTGTGGAAAGAAGCAGAGGCT
>Ga0208741_10000351_pt1 | contig 23165 bp, 43 predicted proteins | sample CryBogCBE03Jun09_FD_184576 | JGI IMG/M metagenome (GOLD analysis project Ga0208741, IMG submission 184576) | Freshwater microbial communities from Crystal Bog, Wisconsin, USA - CBE03Jun09 (SPAdes) | ecosystem: Environmental > Aquatic > Freshwater > Lake | place: Crystal Bog, Wisconsin, USA...
TAAGTGGCTTGCTCCACTACGGGTCTTTATTGCCAAAGAAATTGACATGAAAGGGGCAAAGAAACTGGCAGGAGAATGGAGTCCTGAAGAAGTTACCAAGCGTGGTATGCAGATCACAGGGGACATTGTTGCCGAATGGATTAAGAAGTGCCATGAAGTCTTTGGCAGACCAAGAAAGACCATTGTGTTTTGTGCTGGTGTCGCACATGGTCAGGATTTAGTAGAGCAGTTTGCTCGTAAAGGTTATAACTTCGTCAGCATATCCTACAAGGACAGTGGCGAATACAAACAGGAGGTAATCGATGACTTCGCCAAGCCTGATACAGATATTCATGGGCTTATTGCTACTGATATTCTCACTCGTGGGTTTGATGTGCCTGATGTTATGGTTGGGGTATCAGCTCGCCCTTTTAGTAAGTCACTTTCTTCTCATATTCAGCAACTGGGTCGTGTAATGCGATCTTATGAGGGGAAAGAGTTCGGTTTATGGCTCGATCACTCAGGCAATTACATTCGATTCAGGGAAGACTGGGAAGAAATCTATGCTGAAGGGGTCAAAGATCTTGATAAGAAGATTGAAAAGACCAAGAAAGAACCAACAGAAGGGGAAAAGGCAGAACAACAATGCCCACAATGCCATGCCCTATGGATTAAAGGCAGTCATTCTTGTGCATCTTGTGGCTATGTCAGACCAAGACGGCAAATTGAAGCAGTCGAGGGAGAGCTTGTAGAGCTTGGCTTTAACGGCAGAGTAGAAAAGGATGTGAAGCAAAAGTTTTATTCAGAATTGCTCTATATCGCCCAAGAGAAACTTTATAACCCGTATTGGGCAAGCAACAAGTATCGAGAGAAGTTCGGAGTATGGCCTCGTGGATTAGATGAGGTCAGAAGAGTGCCGTCACTGGAAACTCAAAAGTGGGTGCAGCACCGCAATATTGCTTGGTCAAAACGACAAAATAAAATGAGGAAGGCAGCATGATTGAGTTCGTCAATTTCGCTAGGGATCATGGCTTGATCCTGAACAATGTTATCTATGACAAGTGGGTCGCTACTCCAACGGAAGACCACCCACGATCATCTAATGGTCGCTACAAGTTCTTAGGCGAGGTTGGTTGGGTCATCAACTGGGCAACGATGGAAAAGCCTGTAACTTGGTTTGCGCAAGGAAAATCGCCTTCGTCAGCGGATGTAAAGAAGCGTATAGCCTCGTCAAATCAAGAAAGAGACCAACTGGCACAAAAAGCAAGGGAAAAAGCAGAGTGGATTCTTAGCCAGTGCAGTCTTGAACCACATCCATACCTCGTCAAAAAGGGTTTTCCTGCCGAGCATGGCAATGTTTGGGTCAAAGATGATAAAGAGATCTTAGTCATTCCGATGAGAAGTGGTAAGACCTTGATAGGATGCCAACTCATTGATGACGAGGGGAACAAGAAGTTCTTGCATGGTCAGACGAGCAAAGGAGCAACTTTCACGATTGGAGCAAAAGGGACTGCAATATTTTGCGAGGGTTATGCCACTGGCTTGTCCGTCAGGGATATTATGAAACAGATGAATCTGCCGTATTCGGTCTATATTTGTTTTAGTGCAAGCAACATGGAGTTCGTAAGTCGGAGCATCGAAAGTGGGATCATCATCGCTGATAATGACCCCAACAGTGTCGGAGAAATGACTGCCAAAAAGACAGGCAAGCCGTATTGGATATCCCCAACAATCGGGGATGATTTTAATGATTACCATGTCAAAGTAGGTAATTTCAAAGCGTCTCAGTCTCTAAAGAAATTGCTACTTTCCTTAAAAACTTAGCTTCAATCTGCCTGATCCTTTCACGAGTCAGGGTATACATTCCTCCTACTTCTATAAGTGTATGCCCTTGTGAACGCATCTTCAAAACATTCCAGTATTTCTCCCGTAAAACAACATTGTTACGCTTAAACATTTCGTCAAATTGCTCCCTAGTCGGAAAATCCACCAGTTTGTAAGGGGCATCACCTCCTACAAAGACTGGCACTTTCCCCTTACAGTTCTTTAGATTCATTCTCTGCTTTCGGATCATGGACAATGACTGTGCCATGTTGGTCGATATAGTAAAGATCGCCTAGTTCTTTGGCTTTAATCAGATTGCGATACTGCACTCTCTGATTCATTTCCATCCACTTTTCTGCATCTTTATCAGCTTGGTTCATTTGCTAACTCCTTATTTAGTTTATTGGCATGGTTCTGAGCTTTAGACTTTTCCCTATACCGAATACCCTTTGATTCAAATTTATACTTTCCATCTACCATGACTGTTCTACCAACTTGGTAGTAATCGTCATAGTCAAAAAATGGCACTACTTCCCATTTATTCATACCACTTTCCTCCATTCTTTAACATACTTTTCAAGGATGATGTAATCGCTCCAGTCAGTCGTGCCATCTTTAATCCGATAAGCAACACAACTGCTTTGGTCATTGTTTTCTACAAAGTTAATTTCCCATCCCCATCCCTTGTAAAACCAATCCTCTTGGTCTCGAATCCTATCGTCATACCTTTCCCAAAGTAATTCCTTAAATCGGTGTAGGCGGTTCATGTTAGGCATCTTCATCATCTAAATCCTCTCTTAACTGTTTGGCTAAATTCAACAACTGGCTAGGTGTGTAGCCATCTAGCACCAACTGGATTAGGTTATCGACTGTAAAGTCATTGAAATAGTCATAGACTGAAATGGCATTGTCCTCGCCAACCAAGTCTTTTAACTGGTTATAGTCCATCATGCACCTCCGTTACATAGTCAATGTATTCATCGGCATGAACCATCTCTCCCTTTTCCAAAATAGAAGAGTCCTCGTTAAACATTTTCCAAGCAATATCTTCAGCTTTGCTTTTAGTCTTGCAATTAACATCTATCCAACAAAGGGTAGTCTCTTCCCTTGCTATGCATACTCGATATTTAGGCATCAAAAAATCTCCATTATTCTGAACTCGTCTAATTCATACATCGAATCAATATTGCCAGCGTTAAATTCCATCAACTCATCTTCAAGAAATTCATTCAAGGCATCTAGGGCTTCGGTATATGTCCTATAAATGGAGGGGATCATTACTCCGTTTTCATCCTCCTCCGACCAACAGTTAATCCAACCATCGCACAGGGTGTAGTGCTGAACTTCAAACATCAATCCACTCCTCATCAGTTTCTTCTACATCGTAAACAACATGGTCATATTCGCCCACGCAGTGAAAGTCGCACTCAGGCAAGGCTTTACCCTTTTCCCAAGCATCGTCTTCACTGGTGGCTTCTATAACCCTCTCATACATCACATTGGTCTCAGCCCTGATAATGTATTTAGGCATGATTACCTCATCACTGGTAAACAACTTTGTTTTTCATCAGAAGTAAACAACGCACCTCCACTGTTTCCCTCATCATCACAACTGGGGAAAAACCACAATCCATCATGCGTTTGAAAGGCAACAACCCTTTCATGCCAACCCATGTCTTCAGTCTCTTGTTGCGTTAAATACCGAACATTGACAATGCGTTTGTGAAGCAATAGTTTTTTAGCTTCGTCATTCCAATATTTGTCGTAATCTTTGATATCTTTCATAATCAGCACTCCAAAAAGTTAAATGGCAAATGAACCTCTGCAACCTTATCGCCATTGGCATCAATAACGACAACGGCAAACACTTTGTCGTCTTCGTCTTTACGCACCATGACATAACCCCCTTGCTTTACAACTTGGTCATTCTCGGTGTCCCATACATCAAAATTGACAACCACTGATCCATTGTCAAGAGACTCATAATTCATCTGAATCTGTTCGTAAGCATCTAATCCAAACTCATCTAATACTGGATCGTGATTGCCCTGATATCCGTCTTCGCATATGTTTTGCATGACTCTCTCCTTATAATGGATGGATAGTGCCAAATACAGATTTGATGGCATTTAGTGGATCAGTAGCAGAGACAAACTGAAATTTATGTTCAGAAGAACCATTGTCTTCAACATCCCATTCGACCTTATGCTCTACATATTCATCAGAACTTGTGCGGTCAATACACTTTGCAATAACATTTTTAATCATTTAATTCTCCTAGCAGTTAATCAAAGACAAGTAAGTAATTTGCGGTCTCGTCATACGACTTTGCGGTCTCATACTTACTTGTTTCGCCATTACTCTTGGCTCATCAGTTTGATAGAACTGTAAATTCCCTATTGGCTAACTTTGATATACGACAAAGATTCCCTTGACTGGTCTTGAATACATTTCTCTTTGTCCCGTATTCAACATAGGTAAAGGTGTCCTCTTCAATCCTCCCAGTAGAAAATGAGAATGACATCGGATGGGCAAACTTCACAACATCGCCAAACTTCAACTTTGGCTTCTTAACACTGGCATTTGCCAAGCATCGCTCTCGCCATTGTTTAGCACTTGTATTGAACGGCATACCTAATGCGTTAAGAGTCGTAATAAGGCTCTTGGGAGCATCAAAGTAATAGGGCAATACAGTCTCCCCCATATTCTTGTAATAGATCCAATCAGGATCTTCTCTGCGTTTCTCCGTCAGGATAACCATGCCCTCATGGTGTTTGATCCCAGTGGCTTTCTCCTCTTGCCAACTAATGCAATATGCGGTGTTGCCACGCATTGAAATATTGGTTAGCCACCATTTGTGGGTATCGTTTTCTTGCGTAAATTCTTTGATCAAAAAGTCTTTGCGACTGATTTTGAAAAAGCATTGTGTCCCAGTCCATCCCATGTTATTCCTCCTCAATATTGAAAAGTGTTTTCATATGATTTTCGAGATAATTTAACTTCATAATTTGCTCATCTAGAAAATCACTCATATTGGTAAACTCGTTAAAACCCTCCAACTTAATACCTTTTAAATAATTGTTTTTATTCAAGTCCAAAAGGTCAAAATAAACCTCTTGAACAGTGGTAAATAGATTTGATTCAATTCCCATGCTAGTGCTCCTCTATTGGCTCATATACATCTGATTGTGAATACCCTGAAAGGATCTCAGGGCGGTATTTGCTTAACTTCTCTTCCACGCATGAATCGCATACTCGGCATAGAAAAATACCTTGAGCGTCATACTCATCCCAAGTGTGTTGGTTTTCGTGCATACAGAACATCAGAACCCTCCAGTCTTGATAAAAAGGTAAATTGCTTGTGGGCATACATACAAGGCGATATATGCCCAAGCAACGACCAATATGGTGTTTACTAACCAGTCATGCTTGGGGAACATTATTCGAAGTCCTTTCCTACTTCCACTCCGTTTTTGCGGAGCAGTGCTATTGCATGGTCATTGAGACTCATAACCCCATCGTATTCAGATAGGGAGCGTTTTCCATCTTTGTCGATATCGAACCAAAGACCAATGTATTCAAAGGCAACATCAGGAATATCCCATTCGATAAACCCAGTGTTGTCCTTGTTGAAATACAACTCCAGTGTGGATTCGTGTGTGCCAATGTCTCGCTCTCCCCAACTTCCCTCAAGGAAGAGGGGAGACTTGACTGTCATCGTGTCAATCAAGTCTGCCATGATCAATACTCCGAAGTAAGCATCAGAACATTGTCCGTAAGGAAGAACCGATACATCCCATCAGGGCAATCGGTTAGGGCAATATGCTTTTGCTTGATGATGTTGCAATCCCCGTCTTCCACGCAGATATCTGCCTTACCATCCTCAACGGCTAACTGGATGGAGAGCAGTGGCTCTTTAGCTAACAGTGGATAGTATTCACTGGCAACGATATCCAAGAACCAATAGCAACCACCTTGATCGGCAAAGTATTGAACCCCATCGGTGTGAACCAACTTAGGGGTAAACAGGTTAGTGCGGTGATACGACTCAGTGCCATAGAACTGGGATAAGTCGATTGTTTTCTTTACAGTTTGTGTTTCCAATTTGAACTCCTAGCAGTTTGTCAAAGACCCCTTGCGGGGTTTCGTCTATTGAAGACTCATCAGTTTGACTGGGGTTTGCTATGCAAGTAGATATCGACCATTGACTGAATATGCTTAATTGCTTGAGGGAGGTTGTAATCGGCATCAGATAAGACTTCCAAGATATCTCCATCCATCCATTGATCTACTACATAGTCCCATCCTTGCTCATAGCGATCACTGGCATATTGGCGAATGAACTGGATCAATACTTGATCACAATCTTGTGGTGTCATTGACTGCCATTTTGCTAAGGTAATCTCCCTCTCTTGCTTATTCCATAAGGCTATGGTGTCTTGTAGTGTTTCCATTCTTTCCATGTTTATCTCCTAGTAGATGAATTCCCCTTGAACTCATGTATGTAATTGTAAACATGAAATACTTGACTTGCATAGTATTTATTAAAAATATTTTTAGCCCTTATAGAATAAGGCTTTCAAGGCGATTGATATAGCTGAGAATTGCCTTGCTTGTGTATCAAGGCTCATAAAAATGGGAAGCATGGCTCTATGGCTCGCCTGATTGACCCTAAAAGGCGGTCTCACCTTAACAGTGTTAGGGTGAAAGAGCGAAGCGGAACAGTGTGATGACTCCAGTAGAAAGAGATAAGAGTAAGGGAGATAAGACTATTGATGTCCTTTACAGAACTGTCCTATACTTGGGGGGTATAAATATACCCATTGAATACTATGCCAAACACCAAGAGAAGACTAACCAAGAAAGAGATAGCAGAAGGCATGAAAGCAGTGCCGATTGAGACCATCATTCTCGGTGCTCAGTCTAAGCAGGGGATCAAGCTAACCAAGAAACAAAAGGCATTTGCTGAACAAGTCGTGGCTACTGGGAACAAGAGCGAAGCCTACCGCAGAGCGTATAACACTAAGGGCAAGAGAGAGACTGCTGGAGTAGAAGCAAGTAAGCTCTCACGCTCCCCAAATGTGGCTACATACATAACGGCACTGGAAGCACAGAAAGAGGTGGAGGAATATCTTCTACCCCCTCGTTTGAGGGCTATGGCAATCCATAAACTCTCCAGCATGGCTCTGAATGATGAATTGCCCCCCGCTCAGCAACTCAAGGCGTTAGAGCTGGTAGGCAAGATGACTGAGGTGGCATTGTTCACTGAGAGACGGGAACTGGTGCATACGATGGATAGCAACACGCTCAAGTCCAAGCTGATGGAAGCAGTCCAACTGGCGATACAGAACAGTAATAGTCTTAGGACTTCCACGAAGAAGACTGCCGAGCAACTCTTAGCAGAGATCAGCTATGTTGATATACCCCAATCTATTTCCATTTCTTCTGAAGATCATTCACTCATTGAGGAAACATCGGTGGGTACTGGCTCTGAAAGTCCAATTTCCGACCCCCCACCGAGGGGCATGACCCCTTTTTTGCCCGAGGCTGATGCTGGACATTTGCATAGTATTTCACACATTCAATCACAAACAAATCTCACCCTAACACCTGTTACGGTGACAAATCCTTTAGAATCAAATACTTGCGAAGTACTAAGTATTAACCCTAATGATTTAATTCCAATTGGTAGGGGGGAGGGGGTACAAAATCCTAACTGGAAGGAAAAGGACACTGTTTTAGAAACCCCCCCGTCATCTTTTTCTAATCAAAAAGGGTAGGGGGGTATATGGATAGAGAACAATGGCTAATCATTTTGATACTGATAACAGTGATTTTCTTATGGGCAGGGATCGTATGAACAAAGAAGATTGGTTAAAACAACAGGAGATGGAAGTGGCTATTCTAGATAAAGTAATTGCTCACTTAAAGTTATTAAGAGATGCAGCAGCAATTTCGTCTTTCCCAGGTGGGCTGCGTGATTTTGGTATTCGTAAGAAACAAGCCTATGACCATTGGGTAGCTGGTGAAAATGCAGGAAGTTTTGGAACTACTGCGATATATCGTGGACCACGACTTGAAGTGCCAACCAAGTTTGAACCTGGCATGGAAGATTGTGGCAAATGACTCCTGCTCAAAAAGAAGTCTTTCATGTCATTGAAAAGTTCTGGGAGGACTTTGGTTTTGGTCCAACCATTGATGACGTAATGAGAATGACAGGTTATCGGGGGCGTGGAGGTACGGCTAGGAAAATGAAAATCCTAATTGAAATAGGGGTTTGCAAAGGGAACATGAAGTACTCTCGTAGCATTAGACCAGCGTATATCAAACTAAGGAATTTGAATGGATGAGTTGTTAGCCATCATTGATCAGCTTCCTGAGGAGGAACAGGCAAAGCTACGTCCTTTGGCGTTGGCTTATCAAGATGCAGTAACTCGTGAAACTGGGCAAATTGACTTTATGTCGTTTGTAGAAACCATGTGGCCCAATTTTATTCATGGCGAACATCACGCATTAATGGCGACTAAATTTGAGGAGATTGCCAGTGGAAAAATTAAGCGACTTATTATTAATATGCCACCTCGTCATACGAAGTCTGAGTTTGCCAGTTATCTTTTGCCAGCTTGGTTCTTGGGAAAATTTCCTAACAAGAAAATTATTCAATGTTCTAATACCGCTGAACTTGCAGTTGGTTTTGGTCGAAAAGTGCGTAACTTAGTTGATGGAGAGGCATATGCCAAAGTATTCCCTAATGTTGCTCTTAGATCGGATAGCAAGGCTGCTGGTCGTTGGAGTACTAATGCTAACGGGGAGTATTTTGCTATTGGTGTTGGCGGTACTGTTACTGGTAAAGGTGCTGATCTGCTCATTATTGATGACCCTCATTCCGAGCAAGAAGCAGCACTTGCAGCTGGGGACCCTAGCGTTTTTGATAAGGTGTACGAGTGGTACACTTCAGGTCCTCGCCAGCGTTTGCAGCCTGGAGGATCTATTGTAGTTGTGATGACCCGTTGGTCTAAACGAGACCTAACAGGAAAAATCTGCCAAGCGATGGTGGACAGAGACGGTGATGAATGGGAAATCATCAGCCTTCCAGCGATAAAAAGAAACGAAAAACCCCTTTGGCCTGAGTTTTGGAGCTACGAGGAATTAGATAAACTAAGGATAGAACTACCGCTTTCCAAATGGCAAGCCCAGTATCAACAAGATCCGACCTCTGAAGAAGGTGCTCTTGTAAAACGGGAATGGTGGAGGGTCTGGGATAAAGAAACCCCTCCCCCTTGTGATTACATTATCCAATCTTGGGATACGGCATTTACAAAATCAGAACGGGCTGACTATTCAGCGTGTACGACTTGGGGAGTTTTTTACCTAAATGAAGATAAAACGGATGCTAATATCATTTTATTGGATGCGTTTAAAGAGAGAATGGAGTTCCCCACTCTTAAACAGCGAGCCTATGATATGTATAAAGACTGGGAACCAGATTCGTTCATTGTTGAAGCGAAAGCATCTGGTGCTCCACTTATATTTGAACTTAGAAGGATGGGTATTCCTGTTCAAGAGTTTACACCGACTAGGGGTAACGATAAAATATCTCGTGTTAATAGCGTATCTGATTTGTTTGCAAGCGGTAAAATTTGGGCACCAAGAAAACGCTGGGCTGAAGAAGTAGTAGAGGAATTAGCAGCATTTCCCAATTCAGATCACGATGACTTAGTAGACTCCACAACCCAAGCACTGTTAAGATTTAGAAGAGGTGGCTTTATTACGCTGCAAAGCGATGAGCCAGATGAGCCACAAGAATTTAGGCGTAAAAAAGGTTATTACTAAGGATCCTTATGTCAATCGATAAAGCAATGTATGCAGCCCCCCAAGGTCTACCTGATTTAGAAGGACCAGATGTTGAAATTGAAATTGTTGACCCTGAAGAGGTAGACGTAAAAGTTGGTGGAATGGAAATCCAAATGGAAGGCGAGGAGATTGAAGACTTTGATGCAAACCTTGCTGAATATTTGCCTGAATCGGTTTTACTACAGATTGCCAGCGAACTCTTAGAAGATTTCCAATCGGACATTGATTCTAGACGTGACTGGATTCAAACCTATGTTGATGGCTTAGAACTCCTTGGCTTAAAGATTGAAGAGCGTTCAGAACCTTGGGAAGGTGCTTGCGGTGTTTACCATCCTGTATTGGCCGAGGCAGTCATTAAATTCCAATCTGAAACCATCATGGAAACCTTTCCAGCAGCTGGTCCAGTCAAAGGCGAGATAGTTGGTAAAGAAACATCAGAGAAAAAAGATGCAATGGAGCGTGTTGTAGAAGACATGAACCACGAATTAACTGACGTAATGCAAGAGTTTCGCCCTGAACATGAGCGTATGCTCTGGGGTGTAGGACTTTCAGGTAACGGCTTTAAAAAGGTTTATGTAGATCCAAGCCTAGATCGTCAAGTCTCTATGTATATTCCTGCTGAAGATCTGGTTGTGCCTTACGGTGCTTCTAGTCTTGAATCCGCAGAACGCATTACCCATGTGATGCGTAAGACAGAAAATGAACTCAAACGCCTACAGTATGAAGGGTTCTATCGTGATTTAAATCTAGGATCGCCAGATAACGTCTTAGATGAAATTGAAAAGAAAATTGCAGAAAAATTAGGCTTTAGGGCATCTACTGATGACCGTTTTAAAGTCCTTGAAATGCACTGCCACCTTGATTTAGAAGGTTTTGAGCACACAGATAAGCATGGCGAACCAACAGGCATTGCTCTTCCTTATGTTGTAACCATTGAAAAATCAAACGGACAGGTGTTAGCAATCCGTAGAAACTGGGATCCAGATGACAAAACTCACCAAAAACGCCAGCATTTTGTACATTATGGCTATATCCCTGGCTTCGGCTTTTATCATTTCGGGCTTATTCATCTTATTGGAGCTTTTGCTAAATCGGGCACTTCCATTCTTCGTCAGCTGGTTGATGCAGGGTCATTGTCCAATCTTCCTGGAGGCTTTAAGACTCGTGGGTTGCGTGTCAAAGGTGACGATACCCCGATAGCTCCAGGTGAGTTCCGTGACGTAGATGTTCCAAGTGGTGCGATGAAAGACAACATCATGCCATTGCCATACAAAGAGCCAAGCCAGACTTTAATGACGTTGCTCAATCAAATCGTAGAAGAAGGTAGACGTTTTGCTTCTTCTGGCGATTTAAAAGCATCGGACATGAGCAGCCAAGCTCCAGTGGGTACGACTTTAGCAATTTTAGAACGCACACTTAAAGTCATGTCTGCGATTCAAGCTCGTATTCATTACTCCATGAAGCAAGAATTTAAGCTGCTCAAAAAAATTATTGCTGACTACGCCCCAGAAGATTACAGTTACCAGCCTACCAGCGGTAATCGTACAGCCCGTAAATCTGACTACGATATGGTCAATATCATTCCCGTATCAGATCCAAACGCAGCCACGATGAGCCAAAAAGTAGTGCAGTATCAAGCTGCACTACAGTTATGCCAGACAGCTCCCCAGCTTTACAACCTTCCTTACTTACATCGTCAGATGTTAGAAGTCATTGGCATTAAGAACCTAGAGAAGTTGGTTCCATTGCCAGAAGACATGAAGCCTACAGATCCAGTAACGGAAAACGTCAACGCCTTAAAGAACAAACCATTAAAAGCCTTCATTGGTCAAGACCATCAAGCCCATATTCAGATTCATATGGCTGCTATGAATGATCCAAAGATCAAACAAACTATTGGTCAAAACCCACAAGCTCCAATGATGATTCAAGCGATGCAAGCTCACATTACTGAACACGTTGGTCTTGAATATATGCGACAAATGCAGATGCAAATGGGCATTAACATTCCGTATTCTGATGACGATGATCCAGATGTTCATATGACTCCAGAACAAGAAATGCAAATTGCTCGTCTGGCTGTCCCAGCTGCTCAAAATCTATTGCAACAGAACCAGACTGCGGTGGCTGCACAACAGGCACAGCAAGCTGCTCAAGATCCTATTGTTCAGATGCAGATGAAAGAATTACAGCTTAAAGCACAGGAAATCGACATTAAGCAGAAGAAACTGGCTATGGATGCAGCTGGTAAAGCTGATCAAATTGAAATTGAAAAAATGCGTATTGCAGCGCAAAAAGAAATTGCTGGTATGCAAGTTGGAGCAAAAACTGCTTCTGATAAAGCCAACCTTGCTGCTAAACAAGAATTAGAAGGAATGAAATTAGGTCATCAAATAGGAAGTAATAAAGCCCAGATGAATCAACAACGCCAGTCAGAGAAGCTCAAAATCTTAGCTGAAATGGCAAAAACCCAGGCTCAAAAAGCCAAACCTAAAAAGGAAATTGAATGAAGGAAAAAATACTAGATCATCTCCTCAAACAGGTAGATGTGAGAGTAAGGGACTTGGAAGAGTCCCTTGGTACTGGTGTAGCCAAAGACTACGCTGACTACCAAAAGACTTGCGGACAGATAACGGGTCTTCTGTCTGTAAGGATGTACATTTCAGACCTTAAAAAGAACTTGGAGAATTTTGATGAGTGAAATACTAATCGGCTCAAACCCCGATGATGTGAGTAACGTAACGACTTTGCCTCAAACAGGTGAAGAAAAAGCAAGACAATTACCCATGCCACAAGGCTATCGTATGCTTGTTGGTATTCCTGATGCTGAAAAAGAACACGCTGGTGGAATCCTCAAAGCGGATGCCACACTGCAAATGGAAGAAGTGCTTTCCACCGTATTTTTTGTTATCAAAATGGGACCTGATTGCTACAAAGATGAAAAAAGGTTTCCTACTGGTCCTTGGTGCCAAGAAGGTGACTTTATTCTTGCCAGACCAAACACTGGCACACGCCTAAAGATTCATGGTCGTGAGTTCCGATTAATTAATGACGATTCTGTCGAGGCTGTAGTTGAAGATCCTCGTGGAATTACTCGTGTTTAAGGAGAAAAAACATGGCTGAATTTGAAAAACAAGACTTTTCTTTTTTGGAAAGTGATGATGCAACCCCACCAGAGGTTGAATTAGAGATTGTTGACGATACCCCAGAAGAAGATCGTATTAATGCAGCACCGCTTCCTAAAGAAATCGTTGAAGAAATCGACAATGATGACTTAGAAGCCTATTCTAAAGAGGCAAAACAACGCCTTTTGCAGATGAAAAAGCTAATTAACGATGAACGCAGGGCTAAAGAAGCTATCCAGCGTGAAAACGAAGAAGCTGTTCGGGTTGCTAACACCATTTTTGAAGAAAACAAACGGCTTAAAGGTCGACTTTCTGATGGCGAAAAGGTGTATGTATCAACAGCTAAAGAAAAAATTGCCTCTGATCTTGATCAAGCAAGACGTGCATACAAAGAGGCTTATGACTCTGGCGATGCAGAGCGTTTAGTAGAAGCTCAAGAGCGTTTAACTGAAATTAAATTTAAAGCTCGAGAGATGGATCGTTATATTCCACAATATGACGAAAATACTTTACAATCTTCTGAAGTTGATGTACAAATACCTCAACAGCAGCGCCAACCAACACGACTGGACTCAAAAACCCAATCGTGGCTTGACAAAAACAAATGGTACGGCACTGACGATGACATGAGTTTTCTCGCTATGGGAATCCATAAGCGGCTGGAACGTGAGGGAGTCCCGACAGGCTCCGATCATTACTGGAACGCTATAGATACCGAAATGAGAAGACGTTTCCCAGAGAAATTTGGGGAAGAAGCAGGAACCAAATCTCCTGCTACAACTCGTAAAAGCACGGTGGTTGCTCCAGCAACGAGGTCAACGTCTTCAAAAAAGATCACATTAAACACCCGTCAAATGGAACTGGCTAAGAAATTCAAAATTACGCCAGAGCAATATTACAACGAACTAGTTAAAACGGAGTCCCAAAATGGCTAATAACAATCGTACCCCCCGTGAAATTGAAACAAGACAACAAGAGGCTCGCCCTATGGCGTGGAAACCCCCTGAGTTGTTACCTGAACCAGACAAGCAAGCAGGTTATGCTTATCGCTGGGTTAGGGTTTCGATGCTTAACAACGCTGACCCTCGCAACTTATCTTCCAAACTAAGAGAAGGCTGGGAAGCAGTCAGAGCTGAAGAGCAACCGAAATATGGAATGTTGACCGATCCAGATAGTCGATACAAAGACAATATCGAAATCGGTGGTTTACTGTTATGCAAAATTCCTGAGGAATTTGTGAAGGCAAGGATGGATTATGAGGCTAACCAAACCCAAAAAAATGCAGAAGCAGTAGACAATAGTTTTTTACGGCAAAGCGATTCTCGTATGCCTCTGTTCCAAGAACGGAAGTCTACAGTGTCATTTGGTAAAGGTTCTTAACTTATTAGGAGATTTATATGGCTTATCCTACAGTAGCAGCCCCTTACGGGCTAAAGCCAGTTAACCTTATTGGTGGTCGTGTATTTGCGGGTTCTACCCGTATGTTCACTATCACCAACGGTTACAGTACTAGCTTGTTCAACGGTGACGTTGTAGCAATTGGTACTGGTGCAAACATTGGTAACTTAGTATCTTCAACATTGGCATACAATGCTTCTTCTGCTGTTAACGGCACAATTGGCGTGTTTGTTGGTTGCGAGTATTCAACAACTGGTGGTCCAATCTACGGTAAAAATCGTTATCAGTTCTGGCAAGCTTCTACAACAGCTCCAGATGCTATTGGTTATGTTGTTGATGATCCTCAAGCTGTTTTCCAAGCAGTTTGTTTGTCTAACCCAGCTGGTACTGGTGGTTCTACAACCATTCAATACCTAAACCCAGCTTTCGTTGGTTCTAATGCTTATTACATTGGTGCTGCTGCTGGTAACACTGGTTCGACAACTACTGGCGATTCATCTGCTGGTATTGCAATCTCTGCTGCTGCCACAAGCACATCAGCGATTACACCTTTGACTACATCGGCTCCTTTCCGTATCGTAGGCGTTGTACCTGCTTCAGCTGTTACAGTGACCCAAAATGCTACATCTTCTAGCACAACGATCACTTTATCTGCTGCTAACACTGCAATCCTCCCAGGTATGGTTATTTCTGGTCCTGGCATCACTGCTGGCTCCAATACCTATGTAACAACTGTAAACGGCACAACTGTAACTATCAACACAGCTGTAACAACAGCTCAGTCGACAAATGCACAGTTTTCTTTCACTGGCTACCCAGAAGCATTAGTAACTTGGAACTTCGGTTACCACAGCTACTTCAATGCCACTGGTGTTTAATTAAGGAGCATTTAAATGGCTATTTCTCGTGCACAACTACTAAAAGAGCTATTACCTGGATTAAACGCCCTGTTTGGTCTTGAGTATGCTCGTTACGGTGAAGAACACAAAGAGATCTATGAAATCGAGACCTCTGAGCGTTCTTTTGAAGAAGAAACAAAACTGTCAGGCTTTTCAGCTGCTCCAGTCAAGAACGAAGGCCAAGCCATCGCTTATGACAACGGACAAGAAGCATGGACAGCTCGTTACAACCATGAAACTATCGCTTTGGGCTTTAGCTTGACAGAAACAAAACTGTCAGGCTTCTCAGCTGCTCCAGTCAAGAACGAAGGCCAAGCCATCGCTTATGACAACGGACAAGAAGCATGGACAGCTCGTTACAACCATGAAACTATCGCTTTGGGCTTCAGTTTGACTGAAGAGGCAATCGAAGATAACTTGTATGACTCGTTATCTGGTCGCTATACCAAGGCTTTGGCTCGTGCTATGGCTTACACCAAACAGGTTAAAGCTGCTGCTGTATTGAATAACGGTTTTAATAGCCAGTTCACTTATGGTGACGGTCAGCCTTTGTTCTCTACTGCACATCCTTTGATTTCTGGTGGTACTAACGCCAACACTCCATCTACTCCAGCTGACTTGAACGAAACTGCGCTGGAAAACGCTGTTATTCAAATCGCTGCTTGGACAGATGAACGTGGTCTGTTGATCGCTGCAAAACCGAAGAAGTTGATTATTCCACCTGCATTACAGTTCGTTGCAACTCGTTTGCTTGAAACTGAATTGCGTGTTGGTACAAACAACAACGACATCAATGCAATTAAGAACAATGGTGCAGTTCCAGAAGGTTACGCAATTAACCACTTCTTGACCGCAACAAACGCATGGTTCTTGACCACTGATGTTCCAAACGGTTTGAAGATGTTTGTTCGTACACCACTCCAGAACTCTATGGATGGCGACTTCGATACTGGTAACGTAAGATACAAGTCTCGTGAGCGTTATTCCTTTGGTGTTTCTGATCCATTAGGTGTTTACGGTTCATACTAAACTCTCGTGAGGAGTTTGATCCCCAGCCTAAAAAACTGGGGATTTTTTTTTGAAAAAAGATTGCACAAAGCGTATAAAGTAGTAAACTTGTTATATCTGGGTGATTCACTTATGCCACCACTGCCCCAGCAGACGATGCAAAGATCGGCATAAGTACTTTTGCATAAGGAGTCCATTATGGGACGTAGTACATTTGAAGGACCAATTTTATCTGGTGATAATCGTTTTGGTCCAGTTCGTGACGTTGGTTATACAGACCTCGTTCAAACAGCTCTTTTAGATTTTTCAGTAACTGCAACTGGTTCTAACTATGGTGGTGGTTCTGGTGTTTTTGTTGCCTCTAACAATATTCCTAACTCTGCTGGTGTTATTTATAAGCCACAAGCTGGTGCTTATAGCACTAACGGACCTACTGTAGCTACAGCTCCAACAGCTGATGCAACAACTCTTGTTTATCGTGGCGCAGTGTTCTATCTGCCATATAGCTGCAATATCACCGACATTATCCTTGATATTGGTACAGTTCCTAAAGATAGCGCTGGTACACCTTTGGCAGTAACTGCGATCCAACCATATGTTTCTAACAACTTTGCAACTTCTACTGGTGTTTATGCAACATTTGCGAACATCTCTAGCCCAGCTGCACAGCGTTATACAGCAACTTATGTTGGCTCACAGTTAACCAATAGCAACGCTACTTTGCAAGATTTCCAAAACTTACAACCTGGTCAACAGCCTTCATGGTTTAGCCAAGTAGTTGTAACTTTGGGTATGACTACATCAGCTGCTGGTTTATCTTCTGGTCAAGTTGAAGTAACAATTCGTTACAACCAGAATGATATGAACATTGGTACAAGTACAACTTACCCATACGGTAACTTTGACTAATTAATCCTCTTGGGGGGCTAAACACCCCCCTTTTTTAAAACTTAGGAGATTAATATGGCACAAAGTCCAAGTGGAATACCAAGCACCAATAACTCGGTGCAGTCGATTAGCCGTCAGGCTAAGTATGAGCCATTTGATTTGCAAGTATCACGCAATCAAATTACTGGTCATACACCTATAAGTATTTTTGGTTATGGAACAACTGGCACAACTGCTGGTTTATTTGTAACCATGTGGGAAAACTCGCCCACCACCAATTATATATTTCCAGTAGCAGCACAAGTAATGTATGTTGCAAGTACAGTAAACGGTGACTCTGGTGCTTTAATTCAAGTTACTGGATTGGATGCAAACTACAACCCAATATCTGAGATTGTTGCTTTAGGTGGAACTTCTGGTACAGGCGTAGCAACTGTTAAATCGTATTACCGTATTAACAACATTGCCGTAGCTTTTGCTAGTACTGTAAACCCAACTGGCGTAATTACTATTCAAAACCAAGCTGCAACGTCTGGTGCTGTTGAGTATGCACAGATCAATACAACTACTTATAACGGTAGCACTATTAGTCTTGGTACATCCCAAATGTCTGTTTACACAGTTCCAGCAAATACTACTTTGCAATTGACAAGATTTACTGCAAATAGCTCATTTACTGGTAATACTGCAAACTACGGCACATACAGGGTTGTAGCACAGTACCCATCTGTTTTAAATTCTTCTGCCACATTAGTTCGTAGAGTAATTTTAAATACGCCATTTGTACAACAGTTCAATATTCAACGCACTTTCCCATTTGCTTATCCAGCTGGCACGGATGTTCAATGGCAAATTGCCCCTAGTGGTACTGTTGCTTGTACTGTAGGTATTAACATTGGTGGTGTTTTGATTGATAGTGGTAGCTAATTATGGCAAAGACACCAGCTTGGCAACGATCAGAGGGTAAAAACCCTAGTGGTGGTTTAAATGCCAAGGGCAGAGCTTCTTATAACAAAGAGCATGGTGCTCATTTAAAAGCACCACAGCCAGAAGGTGGTAGCCGTAAAAAGTCTTTCTGTGCTCGCATGGAAGGCATGAAAAAACGATTAACCAGTTCGGAAACAGCCCATGATCCAAATAGTCGGATTAATAAATCTTTGAGAAAATGGAAATGTTAAATGTCCATATTCGAGATATTAACTGTATTAGCATATGTTTTAGGTGCTATCGTGAGCTTTATGCTTAAAGAGAAAGCTGATGAGCTTGCACGTCAAGGCATCCTTTTGAATAAGACTCGTGAGGAGATAGCTCGTGATTACATTACTAAAATTGAAGTTCGCAGTGATATGGACCAGATTATCAACCGCTTTGACCGCATTGAAGCAAAGCTTGACAGGTTTATTGAAGGACATAAATAATGCCAAGTAAGTCCAAACGACAGCATGATTTTATGGAGGCAGTAGCCCACAACAAGGCTTTTGCCAAAAAAGTAGGAGTTCCTCAATCGGTAGGTGAGGATTTTGCAAAAGCCGATAAAGGCAAACATTTTAAAAAAGGTGGAATCAACATGGCAACAAAAAAACGTAGTGTAAACCCAGCGATGGCTATGATGGCAGCTCGTGCCATGCCAACTCCAGCTGCTGCTCCAATGGCACCTCCAGCAGGTCCTATGGCACCTCCAGCAGGTCCTATGGCTGGTGGCATGAAACATGGTGGTTTGTCTAAAGAGCATCACAAACATTTAGCTCATCACCATTTAGCGATGGCTGAACACCATATGAAAGAGCATGAAGGTCATCACACTAAAAAGATGGCTAAAGGTGGTCATGCTCATGCTGAAAAAGAACACGAAATGCATCAAGCTAAAGAACTTCGTAAACTTGCTAAAGAAGAAGAGCACGAAGCAGCTGGTATGCGTCATGGTGGCAAAGCCCATATGAAGAAATATGCAATGGGTGGTGCTATTAAACGTGAAGCCAGCACAGAGCCTCGTGGTCATATGAAAGAAAAAGAAACTATGGGTCCTCGTGGCATGAAACATGATGTTGAAGCTGGTTCTAACAAACTTGGTCGTTTTGGCGAATCAAAAGTTCAAAAACGTGGTCATACTGAAGATCGCAAACCAAAGATGCATAACGATGGTGACAACACTATTGGCACATCTGGTTCTATTTCTGGTAAAAAACATGGTGGTCATATTAAGAAAATGGCTCATGGTGGTTCTACATCTAGCCGTGCTGATGGCATTGCTAAACGTGGTCATACAAAAACCAAATACTGTTAATTAGGAGAAATCTATGTCACACGGACACAAAAAACATCACGAACATATTGAGCATCATTTGAAAGAACATGATGGTGGTCATGCTCATGGCGGTCATATCCACAAACATCACGCTCACGAAAAGCATTTGAAAGAGCATGATGGCGGTATGCATGGTCACAAACATCACCACGAGCACGTTGAAGCAATGTGCGGTGGCGGTCACGCTCATAAGTAATGAGAGCCAGCCGAGGGATGGGAGCAGTTAACCCATCTAAGATGCCACGCAAAAAGATTATCCAGAGAAAGGATAATCCTGATGCTGTTGAGTTTTATGCCAAAGGTGGGCAAATTTGGGATAAACCAAGACCGAAAGATCTTGGGAAACCAAAGAAATTGTCTTCAGCTAAAAAAGCTAGTGCAAAAGCAATGGCTAAAGCAGCTGGAAGACCTTATCCTAATTTAGTCGATAACTTAAGAGCTGCAAGGAAGAAAAAATGAACTTATTTGAAAAAGTAGTAAATTATGTAAAAAGTGCTGGTCATGCAATTGAAGGTGAAGAGCACAAATTGTTAAACGAATTTGCTGCGTATTTGGCAAGTGAAAAAGTAGCTTTGGGATTCTCAAATTCCCCAGTGGTAACATCTTTTGCTGCTTCTTTAGTTCCAGCACCAGAACCTGTACAAGTTGCTCCTGTAGCTGAAGTAACTTCTGTAGAAGCTGCTCCTATAGAAACACCAGCCAGCATTACTATCAATGTTGAAGATCCAGCATCTGCAACCTTTGAAGTTACTGCTCCCGTTGATCCAGAACAAAATGTTGCGAGTTAATCATGGCAGAAAAATGGATTCAACACACTATCAAAAAAGCTGGTGCATTGCGTAAGGCTTTAGGAGTAAAAGAAGGGCATACTATTCCTGAGAAAAAGCTGGCTGCAGCTGCTAAAAAACCTGGCAAGCTAGGTCAACGTGCTCGTTTAGCAGAAACTCTTAAAGGCTTTAAGCATAAATAATGGCTACTTCAGGGACATCCGTATTTGACCTAAACATGAACGACCTCATTGAAGAGGCGTTTGAGAGGTGCGGTGTCGAACTTAGAACTGGTTATGATTTTAGGACAGCTAGACGGTCTTTAAATCTTTTAACAGTCGAATGGGCAAACCGTGGAATTAACCTTTGGACTATCCAAGAAGGTCAAATTCCTATGGTTACTGGACAGATTACCTACCCTCTGCCAATAGATACCATCGACTTATTGAGCCAAGTTATCCGAACTGGTACTTTGCAAAACCAGATAGATATTAATATTAGTCGCATTTCCGAGGACACCTACTCGACTTTGCCTAATAAATTGGCTCAAGGAAGACCTATTCAAGTATGGATTAACCGTCAATCTGGGCAAAACAACCCTACCGCTTACACCTTAATTGGTAATGGTTCTACGACTGGCATTAGTGCTACCGACACTACGATTCAGTTATCGCCATCAGATATGACTGGTTTGGCAGCCACTGGCTACATTCAGATTGGCAGCGAGATCATTTACTACCCAAATGTCTCTACAACGGCTCCACAGCTGTTAAATTGCTATCGTGGTCAGAATGGTACTACCGCAACTTCCCATGCGACTGGAGCTTCAATTAGCGTGGTTAATCTGCCTTGTATTAACGTCTGGCCCACTCCTAACTCTCCAGGCAGCCAATACACATTCGTCTACTGGCGTATGCGTAGGATTCAGGATGCTGGCACTGGTATTAATACCAATGACATTCCATTTAGATTCATCCCATGCATGGTGGCTGGACTAGCGTTTTACTTGTCTTCCAAAATCCCTGGGGTAGATCCTAATCGTATTCCAATGCTCAAAGCTGAGTACATGGAACAATGGGATTTAGCTTCCCAAGAAGATAGGGAAAAAGCAGCTATTCGTTTTGTTCCTAGGATGTCTTTTTACGGAGGTCATGGAAGATAATGCCTACCCCTGAAGAACAAAAAGCTATAGATGAAGCTTCTAAAATGGCTCAAGAACACAGAGCTAAAGTAGAGGCTGAACGTGATCGTACCTATGCTGAAAGATTAAAGGACATGGGGTATTACGATAAAACACCTAAAGGCAGTTCTCCTAAAGGCGGTGGCGGTGCTGGTTATGTTCCAGGATCTAATAATCCATTTAACCCAGACAGTCCATTAAACCGCAAAAAAGGCGGTGTTATTCGAGGTCATGGCATAGAAAGAAAAGGTCGTACAAAAGGTAGGTTCATCTAATGCCAAATAAGTATTCATCTGGCAAATGGGCAATAGCACAATGTGATCGTTGTGGTTTTCGATATATGCTCAAAGAGCTTAGAAAAGAAGTTATCAAGACCAAGCTTTACAACATTAAAGTATGTCCTGAGTGCTGGGATCCAGATCAGCCACAGTTAAGTCTTGGACTTTACCCTGTGAATGATCCGCAAGCTGTACGGGAGCCACGCCCAGATGTCAGTTATTACGCTGGTGGAACATCAGGATTGATGACAAATCCTTATGATCCAAATGCGTTTAACGTGGATAATCAAGGTTATTCAACAGATGGTAGTAGACAGATTCAATGGGGATGGAACCCAGTGGGTGGAGCGAGTTATTTTGACAGTTATTTAACGCCAAATTCCTTGCTTCCTGTTATAACAATCGGTACAGTAACCATTACAACAACTTAGGAGTTTAAAATGGATAAGAAGCAAGTAACTAAGATTGCAGATAAAGAAGCAAAAAAAGAAGTGCATAAACATGAACATCATATGCACCCAGGCATGAAGCCGACTAAAATGGCTAAAGGTGGCGTGACAGGTAAAGCTATGAAAGCGGTAGGTCGTAACATGGCTCGTGCCATGAACCAAAAATCTTCTGGAAGAGGTCGTTAATATGGCATACGATAAATCAGTAAAAGCAACCAAAAAGAACAGCCCAGCTGTTCGCACTGGTCATGCTAAAAATGACAAACCAGCATCTGACTATGCTGCTCCGCACACTATGTCTGGTAAAAAATACACAGTAGAGAGTTTTCAAGCTATGGAAGATGCTATTCCTTACTCTACAACCAAAGCTGCCAAAGATGTAAATATCAAAGATCCTATCCCAAATGGCGTAGGCTATGGTCAGGCTAAAGAAAAGACATCTGGTATTGAAATGCGTGGAGCTGGTGCAGCTACTAAAGGTCGTATGTCTAGAGGTCCGATGGCTTAAGGGTAAACCCTATGAATTACGAACAGTTATATAACAATATCCAGTCTTACGCTGAGAACACCGAACAGTTGTTCGTGGCAAATATTCCAGTCTTTGTAATGGAGGCTGAAGAGCGTATATATAACTCAGTTCAATTACCATCGTTGCGCAAAAATGTTATTGGAACCATGACATTTGGAAATAGTTATTTGTCTTGTCCTATAGATTATTTATCAACATATTCGTTGGCTGTAATTGATTCATCAGGTAATTACAGTTATCTATTAAACAAAGACGTTAACTTTATTAGACAGTCTTATCCAAATCCAACAAGTACTGGTATGCCTCAGTATTACGCACTTTTTGGTACGCAATACAACAATAATAATGAGCTATCTTTTATTTTAGGTCCAACACCAGATACAAACTATAACGCTGAGTTGCATTATTTTTATTACCCACCAACCATTGTTCAAGGTCAAATATCCCTTCTTGGAAACATTACAGGTGGTTCTTTATATACCAATGGTATATACCAAAACGTATCTTTAACAGGAGGTTCAGGTGCTAATGCAACTGCTGATATCCTTATTGCCTCAGGTGCAGTGGTCTCTTGCAACCTTAAGTTTGGCGGTAATTTTTATGCTGTTGGTGATGTATTGTCTTGTTCTTCTTTGGGGTCTACTGGTAGCGGTTTTTCAATTTTAGTAAATGCTGTTTCAAA
>Ga0208741_10000357_pt1 | contig 22739 bp, 23 predicted proteins | sample CryBogCBE03Jun09_FD_184576 | JGI IMG/M metagenome (GOLD analysis project Ga0208741, IMG submission 184576) | Freshwater microbial communities from Crystal Bog, Wisconsin, USA - CBE03Jun09 (SPAdes) | ecosystem: Environmental > Aquatic > Freshwater > Lake | place: Crystal Bog, Wisconsin, USA...
TGCAATATTACAGTTAAAAGGCGTAACATACGATCGTAAAGACGGTACTAGTCAAAATGAAGCTGGACTAATTGCTGAACAAGTAAACAAAGTATTGCCAAATTTAGTAACTAAAGATGCAAAAGGTAAACCAACTGGCATCCACTATACAAAACTTACTGCATATCTAATTGAAGCGGTTAAAACACTACAATCAGAGATTGACGACCTATCAAAACAATTAAAGAAAACTACAAAAGGTAATTAATAATGGCAACGTTTGCTAATCGTACAACTTTTAATACCACACAGTATTTAAAACTATCTACAGGTAATACAGCGCAACGTCCTGCATCTCCTACAGCAGGACAGATGCGATTTAATACCGATACTGATTCAACTACCGGAAGACCAATTGGGGTAGAACAATGGAATGGTTCTTCATGGGTAGCATTTACTGAACAAGCGGCTCCAAAGACGCCAACTATTGTATATTTTAGCGCCCCAGGGTCTAGTACTACTTTTAGTGTTCCAGTAGGTGTTACTGAAGTAGAAGTCCTTGTAGTAGCAGGCGGTGGCGCAGGCGGAATTTTAGGTGGCGGTGGCGGCGGTGGCGGTGTTGTATATTACACAGAATACCCAGTAACACCGGGCGGAACAGTGCCAGTTACAGTCGGAGCAGGTGGTAGCGGATTCACAGGTACCCCAACAGGTACAAAAATGGGTGGTAATTCAACATTTGGATCAATAACAGCCTACGGTGGTGGTGGTGGTTCTACCCATCCGGGTAATAATAGTGGTGGCGGTGGCGCAGGAGCACCAGGCGGATCAGGTGGTGGCGCAGCCTATACTTGGCCAGGAAGTTATGGTTCAGGAACAGCAGGACAAGGTTTTCCAGGTGGTGATGCACCTGGTAGTCCTCCACATGCGGCTGGTGGCGGTGGCGGAGCTGGCGGAGCTGGTGTGCCTGGAATTAGTGTCGGGTATGGTGGCGCTGGCGGTCAAGGCCGACTCGTTGGAATTCAAGGTTTTCCAGCTTGGTTTGGTGGTGGTGGTGGTGGCGGCGGACATGGTCCACAGTCTAACGGTGGTAAAGGCGGCCTAGGTGGTGGCGGTGGCGGTGCCCACGCTAGTAATAGTCCAACAGGATATCATCAACAGTATCAAGGCGCATCTAGTGGTGACGGACAACCGGGCACTGGCGGTGGCGGTGGCGCAAGCGGACATAATGGCGGTAACCCATACGGCCAAGGTGGTCGAGGTGGCCCAGGTATTGTTATAGTAAGGTATTAATAAATGGCAAATTTACAAAAGACTTCAGTCAACGATACAAATGGTGTAAATCTTTCATCAGGGACTAGTTCTCAACGATCAGCAGGTACTCCAGTAGTTACATCATTTACATCTACAGGACCTGCAACATTTAGTGTACCAGTTGGCGTAAGACAAGTAGAAGTACTAGTGATTGCTGGCGGGGGATCCGGCGGAAATGCTCTTGCTGGTGGTGGCGGTGCTGGTGGTTATATCGAACATCGAACATATCCAGTAACACCCGGAGGTACAGTTCCAGTTGTTGTAGGAGCAGGTGGCCCAGGCGCAACAGCGGCACCTGGTTATGCTCCTGGATATTCGGGAGGTAATTCATCATTTGGTAATTTGACTGCTATCGGTGGCGGTGGCGGCGCTGGCTACGGTAACACTACTGTAGGGCCAGGAAATCCATCCACAGCTGGAACATATTCTCACACTGGGTTGTATGGTGGTTCGGGTGGTGGAGGTGGTGGAACTGAAGGACAATATAGTCTAGGCGGTGAAGGCATTCAAGAATCTAATCCAAAATACGGCGGACAAGGTTGGGGATTCCCCGGCGGTTCAGGTTGGGGCCCAGGACCCGTTTCATATGCTGGCGGAGGCGGAGGTGGCGCCGGCGGCAAAGGTTATCCAAACGGATTAATTGGTGCTGGCACACCTGGAGGAACAGCTGGCGGAGCTGGCGGTCCTGGACGCGGAAGTTCAATTACAGGTTCATATGTAGTAAGAGCAGGTGGCGGCGGAGGTAGTGCATATTATGGTGCTGGCCCAGCAACACCAGGTGCCGGTGGCGCGGGTGGCGGATCAGCAGGCGGATCAGGAAATAACGTTGCAACTGCTGCCGCAACAGTAAATACAGGATCAGGTGGTGGTGGCGGGACATGGCCACATTCTGGTGCAGGTAGTGGTGCAGGAGCACCGGGTGTTGTTATTGTAAAATACACCACAGACACTGTATTAACAACTCCGCAAATTGGAGCTTCTCGTTGGAACAGTTCGTTATCAAGACAAGAAACATGGGATGGAGAGCGTTGGTGGCCGCTTGGACCTAGAACTGTAGTATCATTTACTGCTACCGGTTCTGGTACATTTAACGTACCAACAGGTGTTACTGAAGTAGAAGTACTTGTAGTAGCAGGTGGTGGTGGATCAGCAGGTATTGGCGCAGGTGGTGGTGGTGGTGGCGTTGTATATAATGCTCGTTATCCAGTTACTCCAGGCGGTAGTGTTCCATTAAGTGTAGGAGCAGGCGGCGCTAGTGGAGGAACATATCCAGGTCCAGCCGGTAGTTCTGGAACTCCTAGTGTCTTTGGTAGTCATACTGCACTAGGTGGTGGTGGCGCCGGATCTTGGAATAGCTCAACACCAAACCCAGGCGGAAGTGGTGCTGGAGGTCCAGGTACTCCAGGAGTTGGTATAACTGGCGGACTAGCATTACAGCGTAACCAACCAAATCCTGGCGCTTCAAACTTTGGCAATCCAGGAAGTAAAGGCGGACAAAACGTCATGGGATCAGATTATAGTGTATATACCGGCGACGGACAATATACTGCTGGTGGCGGTGGCGGAGCAGGTGCAGCCGGCGGATTTAGAAGTTATATAAACAATGCCGATGCACAAAATAATAACTCATACGGTAGAGATGAAAGATGGTATGTACAAGCTGGTCGCCAAGGCGGTGATGGATTACCATTTGATATAAGCGGAACTGTTCAATATTATGCTGGTGGCGGTGGCGGTGGCAATCATACACCATCGACTAATAATCCAGCGGCTCTTGCACAAGGTGGTCGTGGCGGTGGCGGACAAGCCGGCGCATTTGACTATGGTTCTAACGGAGCAGGTGATCCAGGTGTTGCAAACACTGGTGGCGGTGGCGGTGGCGGCTATTATACCGGTGGCGGTACTGCGGCGGGCGGTTCAGGCGGTCCGGGAATTATTATTGTAAGATATTAATTATTTGCTGAGGTTAAAAGATATAACAATCTTTTCCCCAGCAGATTGTTTGCCAGTACCGTGAAGGAAATCACTACGAAATAAAAGCAATCTTCCAGGATCGCATGTGTATTCACAAAATCTAAAATTCAACTGATTAAACTCGGGTGGTTCTGGAAACATGTCTGTGAGATTATTAAAAAACTTAATTTTACTATTTTCAGCTTTTTTAATATAAAATGCACCCGACAATAGACTATTCGGATGAACATGAGGATATAAAAAATCTCCGTCTTTACTGATGTTTGCCCACATGTTTGTGATTTTAATTTGACTATAGAATTCTTTTGAGTATCCCATTGCTTCCAGGTATATTTCAACATTTTCGTATATAGCCTGTACTAGATCAGAAAATATCAAGTCTTCATGAAGTTTTTGTTGGCGATCCCACGACGAATCTACATATAACATGTCAGTTCGCCAGCTATCTAGATTAGTTAGTAACTCTCTAATTCTTGCTTCATAGCTAGGTAGCTTATTAACTAGTAACTGATCTACTACTAGTATTGATTTAGGAAACCAAGTGTGTATTTGGCCATTCATTACTATTTGCCTTTATGAATATACCTACCAAGATATTCTGCTAGACTTAATTCATTCTTAGCCGCATTCCACCAACGTTGTTTCTTAATTTCTACCTTAGTGAACGCCTCTGCAAAAAATGATTTCAAATCTATATTGTTTACAAATTCTACAGACTTTGCGTTTAGTTGATCAATGACATGATGATTCATACCGGTTGCAATCCATATCATACCAGTATTCACATCTATATTTGATTTGAACATCTTTTGATTTTGATGCTCAAAAAACCCTATTGCTGTAGTTGGTTGTAGATCGGGCATGCTTTTGTCATAGACTCTATCAGTGTTTGCTCTCCAATATGGTGTATCATCACGTTTACTAAATGCATAATGTAATGCTACAAATTCAGCAAAATTACGAAACATCCCACGAACCGCAGTATCATACACATCTCGATCATACTGATTTATACTTCCGGACAGCAGTATCTTTACTAGTTTTTCTAAAAACGAATGAACAGAAAATAATCCATTACTTTCTAACGGCTCAATAAATCCAGCACTTAATCCAATAGCAACAACGTTCTTAACAAATGTTCGATTGTGTATGCCCACTCGCATTGGGATGTCTTTAAAGATCAACGCATCTACTTCCTCTCTAGTTCTTGGACAAATCATTTTATTACTCATCAAATGCTGTTTAAATTCTTCCTTAGCATCTTCCGGTGTAATAAACTTATCGCTGTAGACATAGCCTGTACCCAATCGTTGCCAGCTAGGTATATTCCAAGCCCATCCATTGCCTAAGGCTGTAGAATTAGTAAAAGGTTCTAATTCTGCTTCTTTATCTTTGTAAGGCATTTGTGTGGCCCATGCTCTGTTATTGGGTAACATATCGTTATAAGAAATAAACTCTTCTCCTAATGCGCCTCCTAATAGCAGACTACGCCATCCTGTACAATCTATGTAAAGATCACCGTTAATCTCATCACCGTTATCGAGAATTAATTTGTCAATACCTTGTTCGGATGTAGGGATATCTGTTACATTAGCAGAGATTACATTAACTCCTCTAGGGATACAATAATTATTTTTCAACCACAATCCAAATTTTGTAGCATCAAAGTGATAAGCTACGTGATATTTTGGATCAAACTCCCCGTATACTTTTTCTTTATTTAAACTAAATTTATTCTGCTCATACAAGGCAGCATTAGGATAGTAAGATCTAGCAAAATCGCTATTAGGTATATGCGGATATACAGCCTTCTTAAAAAACCAATCTTCTATGTCGTACTTAGTGCCGTCAAAACAAGGCTTACCAAACGGATAATGAAACCCGCCGTCGTCTTTTTCATAAAAATCGGTAAATTTAATACTCATCTTATAGCTAGCATCAGTGTGGGTCATAAAGTCTTTTTCGTCAATTTCTAAAAAACCACAATAATTTTTTATTCCTAGCAATGTGCTTTCACCCACACCCACAGTGGCTATATCTGGACTTTCTACCACAGAAATATCCCAATCTGGGAAAAATTTAATAAGCATAGCCGCCGACATCCACCCTGCACTTCCCCCACCTACAATAACAATTTTTTTTATATTTTTGAGCATGCGATTTTTCCGTTTTTATAAATAAAGATGAACATGTATATTAAATATTTGATAAATAATACTAGCACAGAATATTTAGTTAGCACATTATATTTCGAGGAAAGAAATGGCACAATTATCAAGTTTAACAGTCACCGAAACTGGTTCCACAATATTGCCAGCGGGCTCAGTAGCAGAACGCCCTGGTTATAATCTTCAGTACTTTACTGCAATCGGATCCTCAACGTTTACAGTTCCTACGGGCGTAACAGCAGTTGATGTGTTAATTATTGGCGGTGGCGGCGCTGGCGGATCAATCGGTGGTGGTGGCGGTGCTGGCGGATATGTATATGTACCTGCAACTCCTGTTACACCCGGCGGCACTATTCCTGTAACAGTAGGTGCTGGCGGTTCTCCTGGTGGAACTTATCCAAGCAGTACTAAAGGTAGTTCAGGTGGAAACTCAACTTTTGGAACATTTACAGCATTAGGTGGTGGCGGTGGCGGTTCATGGGATACTTCAAGTCCAAACCCAGGCGGAAGCGGTGCAGGCGGTGTAGGAACTCCTTCAACTGGTACTAGTGGTGGATTAGCAAGTCAACCTGGACAAAGTAATCCAGGATCATCAATTAATGCAGGATATCCCGGAGCAGCCGGAGGAACTAATCCAAGTAGTAATGCAACTACTGGATCAGGTACATATACGGGTGGAGGCGGTGGAGGCGCAGGATTTGCCGGCGGACACCCAAGCAAAAATAGTCCCGGCAATACCAGTGCAGATAATACCGCAGGCCGAAAAGGTGGTGACGGTTTAGCTAATACTATCGCCGGATATAGTCAATATTATGCTGGTGGCGGTGGCGGAGCAAGTCATAACAGCGGTTATACTAGTCCAGTAAGCACAGCCGGTGGTGGACTAGGCGGTGGTGGCCGTGGCGGATCATATGATTTTCAGTGGGATGGTATGATGACTGCAGGATTTCCACAATATGGTGCAGTAAGTGGTAGTCCAACGGCAGGTGTTCCGGCAGTTACTCAAACAACTAATTTAAATAACTCTGCTCCTAACAATTGGGCAGGATACGGAAGCGGCGAACCTGGCACACGTAATACTGGAGGTGGAGGTGGAGGCGGCTATTACTATGGCGGCAACACTTCCGAAGGCGGCCGCGGCGGCCCGGGTGTGGTTATTGTTCGTTGGACTAATCCAAATACCGATGTACCTACAACTGGTATGATGCGATACAATACAGAAGGCGGCTTTATGGAGGTCTATAACGGTACAGTTTGGACACCTGTTAAGAAAACTGTAGTGTCGTTTACTGCTACCGGTTCGGGAATGTTTAAAGTACCACCGGGCGTAACCAACGTAGATGTACTAGTAGTAGCAGGTGGGGGCTCAGGCGGAATTTTAGGTGGGGGCGGTGGCGCTGGTGGACACATATATTTAACCAACCAAGCAGTTGCTCCAGGATCATCAATACCAGTGTTTGTAGGTGCCGGCGGCGTAAGTGATAATGTTTCACCATGGTATGCTCCAAGAAAAGGCCAACCATCAAGATTTGGCGGAATAGAGGCATTTGGTGGTGGCGCAGGCGAAATACACACCAGTAATAACAATAGCTATCCTTATCCAAATCCTTTTACAAGTGCAGGTGGCGGAAGCTCAGGTGGCTCAGGTGGCGGTACTGGACATACACATCCAGGCGGATATGGACTAGGAGTATTAGGCCAAGGTTATCCAGGCGGAGATTCGCCTAGCCCAGTAGTTGGTTTTGGAGGCGGCGGTGGAGCTGGTGGAGCTGGAACAAGTGTATTGTCACCAGCACCAACTAACGGACCCGGTGGCCCAGGAATAGCTACAAGTATCACTGGCACTTCTGTAATTAGAGCAGGTGGTGGCGGTGGCGGATCACATAATGGCTACAACGGTAGCGTTGCAGGTAGTGGAGGTCCAGGTGGCGGTGGCGGTGGCGGTGCAAGTAACGGTAGTGGAACATTCTATCGCTATGGATACTATCAACAAGCGGCAGACACTTACGCTCACCCTGGACAAATAAATACTGGCGGTGGCGGTGGCGGTGGCGGACATACTGGCAGTAACCCATACGGCATTGGTGGTGATGGCGGTCCAGGTATTGTTATAGTTAGATATTAAGGAGAAAAAATTGAGAACTATTGATAAAATTGAATATACTCACGCAATTGGCTTATCGGTGAAAATTGATGGAGTTGAAAAGTTTCAAGATACTTTTCCATCTAGACCAGCATTTGTGATGAATGCACTAAGCCAATTTCCTGAGATGCTAGAGAAATTTAACGAACCAGAAATGACATCAGCAGAATTAGCACAACTAGAAGCTTGGGTAGCTGAAGTAGATGCTACTTTATTAGACCATGTCGACCTTCGACCAAAATTAGATTAAGGAAATTACCATGAGATCATTTAGTTATTCATTTGACGGACAAGAAGTTCATATCGATGTAAAAAATGCTGACGGACAATTAGAATTCACAGCACATTTTCCAACTCACGTAGGCGCTAGAGCCCACTGGACTAATGATATGAACTGGCATTGTACAAGATTAAATCTACCAGCGTTTACTGAGGAAGATTTCGCTGCCGGCCAAATTGTTATCGATTCAATGCCAGAATAATAATTGTCTACATAGTAGTCAAGATAACTACTGTATGACTATTGTTACTCAAGCTGAATTAGATTTATTACTCACCGATATCTATAATATTCCAGTTCAATTTACTGAAACTCAGTTAATAGAACGTATAGTTGATAGATATCGGTGGCCTCGTTTTTACAGGAACGATCCTAACTATCCAACATTAGAACGTATTGATGATAACGGAAATAAAGTACAAGATTTTTTTTATAAAGATGGATTTGTACAGTCTGAAAAACTGATAGATTTTTATCAGCAAGGATATACTATTATTTTGTCAGGTATACAATATCTGTTGCAAGATATACAAATAATATCATCGAGACTATCGGATACATTTAGAAAAGAAATAGATGCTAACTGCTATTTTTCTAAAGGTACCAAAATAGTGTCTTTCCCTAAACATAATCACGAATACCCGGTTATTATAAAAAATGCATTTGGGAAATCTACTTGGGAAATAAATGGAGTGTCTAAAGTTCTAGAAAATAATGATGTATTCTTTATTGATCAATATGTTGACCATCATGTTACGCAGGTCAACGGAATTAAATGTTCATTAACTTTTAATTTGATATAGGTTATCAAATGATATGTTTCCTGATATAGATACTCTATAGTTGTCAGATGTATAAAACGGATAAACACAGTGCATTAATTTACTAGGGAACATAATCATTTTACCTTGATATGTTTTATCAACTGCTATAACGTGTGTTGATGCATTGCCTAATATATTAGAATAGGTAAAACTAAAGCACGAAGCCAGCGGCGCGATAGATGATTTAACATTTGCTAAATTCATCTCGTCTTCGATATTATAAGGAATATCGACCCATATTACAAAACTCATTACTCCACTGTGACAGTGATTAGGATTAAACTCTCCTTTGGCTTGCAGATTGACCCATAGGTCGTTTAGTATGTACGGTGAATTGGCGACCAGAGGATCAATTGATTTTAAATGATTAAATGTATTATCGTATTCAAGCATTGACCTAAGGATATAGTCAGACACTATTTTATTTGAGATAGATGCAGGCATGGCAAATTCTCTTTCTATATTGCCTGATAACCGGTTGTTACGTGCATCTCCTTTTGAAAAATCTGATTTGATAACTTCTATCTCAGACTTTAAAATAGTCATAACATTATCAGGTACCGTATTTAATGAAAAACCAGAATTTGAAAAATTATAAAATTTATTATCTTCCATTGGATACCTTTTTTAATTTTTTATATCTTCCTATGAAACTAGACATGTAGCTATATGCTAGCATTTTTTGTTTGTGCTCGTCTTCGGATATAAGATGATTCTTTAAAACTATTTTTTTATCAGACAACGGTACAATGTGTAACATTGATTGCCCTGCCGACAATTCTATTCTGTTTTCTTTTTTTGGCATGAAAAGATTTATGTGTGTACTAGACTGATCTTTAAAATTAATTATAGCCGGAACAATATTCATGTGATATGATTGATCTAGTAAGCTCCAAGAGGCTTGATTAAAATGAAATTCTATACCTGTTTTTTCTTCTACTAACCACGGACTTTGTATTTTAATATGAATCAGATTATTAAAATGCTCATTAAATTGATTTTTAAAGTGTGTATTAATTGCAGGATTCTCTTCGCTAGAATACAAGTATCTAAATTCACCTTCTTTATTAGTCTCTATAATTAAGTCAGACCAAAGCGGAACACAGATGCCGTGTTTGTATAATCCAATAATTCCATCGCATCGTTTAATAGTGGCAGCTTCATGTCGAACACCAAATCTTTCAACATCTACTGTACCTTTCATAGTTTTCCACCAAGTTGGGATAGCTTCACTTGCTAGTACAATCGGATGATGTGTGAATATACCTGGATTAGCAGTAAAGCAATCAATGTTGATGGTAGAGCGTTTTATGAAAATATCAAACATTATATAATATTGTTTTCAATCTCTTTGAGAATTAAATCCTGCATACGAGTTTGTGTAAACCTTTTATATCTATCTACTAGAGGAACAAATGATTCCCATGACGATGATTTACCGCAAGAATTTAGATACTTGTGTAAATTTGCATTCATATTAAATCTAACTAATTTTATTTTATCATCAGTATCAAAATTTACATAAGCCAATACTTCATCTTTTTTAACATGAAATTCTTTATTACCCTTCCATAAATTAAATTCTAGATTTAATGCCCTAAACCAGGAATTAATTTTTAACTTACCCGGAACTAATGCACCAAATTTCATATAATCTGATTGTGTAAAATATGGTGAAGTTATAGTCAACGATAAATCTTCTCTAGTGAAAAATACATATCGCAACCCGTATTCCAGTAATAAATTATCTTCTATAGACGGCGGATGACCGATATCTAATGTTAAATGATTCTTACTTTTTATTCTAATTTCATTATTACCACATACGCAATGTGTTTCTATAGGGTTAATAACAAGAAATGTATTTTTAGTTATATTGCTAATTGCAGGACAATAAAAAAGATTATTGCCCGGAGCATTTTTAACCATAGTCGGTCTTAGGTATTCTTGCAAGGATGGTAAATCGTAATACATCATATTCCAGTCAACATGCTCATCAAAGAATACTGGAGCCCAATATACAATTTTTTCTTTGTTATCCATTATTTCTTATAATTTGCAAGGTTTCTTTATGTGAATATGTTGAAACAGTATCGTCACGCAGTATTTCACTTCTTATTATAGCTTCTGCTTCTAGTTTTTTAACTATGTTTTGACTTTCAAACTCGGCTTTGATACTAGCGGTATCAAATAGTCCTAGACCATGCATTATAAACATATGATGGGGATCTTTAAACATTGCATATTTTGATATTTTGTTAAAATCTTCTTCAATGGGCATACGATTCCGCCATAGCTCAATTTTTTCAGCTAGGCTATCTGGTAGCGGAACGTCTTTTAATGATTTCCAAAAATCTGTATCGTTGCGTTTAGTTACATAATGCAATGCAACAAAGTCCCTTATGTTTGTTAAAATATCATTACAATCAGCATTATAAGAATCAATTACTTGTTGGTTATAGTTTATAATACGATGCATTAATAAAAAAGACTGCTGAATTGAAGATCCTATGCTACTAGCCTCTAGTGGCTCTACAAAACTTGCACTTAACCCAATTGCGCAACAGTTATTAATCCACACTCGATCTAATGCACCTGGATCAAAGGTAATATGTTTTCCAATTTCTATCTCATATCCGTATAGTTTTTCAACCTCAGCTTTTGCGCCGTCTACATCCATATAATCGCTATTGAAAATATAACCGTTTCCGTGTCGGCCCCATACCGGTATTCTAAATAACCAACCAGCATCCATACCTCGAGCAATGGTCCACATGTTATAATTTTCTGTATCCCCAGTCGGAAATGCTATAGCTGAATTCATTTTAAGATACTTGCTATAGCTTTGCCACTTGGCACCTAATTTAGAAATTAATAACTTTTTAAAACCAGTACTATCGATATAAAAATCATAGTTATATTTTTTCTTAGCACCGTGCAGTGTTGTGATATTCCCGTCTTCGTCAATGTCAAAATTTTCAATTTCGTCATCGTATACAGTTATACCGGCAGAAGAAGCTAGACTCGTTAAAAAAGAATTTAATTTATTTGTGTTAAAATGAAATTGATTAGTGGGATTTTCGGCTGTATTAGATAAAAACCACTTATTAACCCGATTGTTCCAAAAGTGCCTTGTTGATAATGCTTGTGACGGGCTATTATCTCCAATAAGTTTTGCATAGACATAAGGATACTGCCCTAGTTTAACATGCATTTCGGTTTGTATAGAATGCAAATAATCAGGAACTCCCCAGTTTTGAAACATGATACCGCATTTATAAGTAGCATCACATTCTCGAATAATAGTACTAGGAGATATTCCTAGAAACTCCATAAACTCTTTCCAATGCTCGGTAGACCCCTCACCGACACCAATGATGCCTATTTTAGTTGATCTTACAATATCAATTTTTAATTCTGGAAATCTTTTTTTTAAGATTAGAGCGGCAACAAATCCTGCAGTGCCACCGCCTACTATTGCTATAGATTTTGGAGTTTTGATCATCGATTACTTTACTGATGCTTTAATAACATCAACTAGTTTTTGCATATTACGAATATCTTCACAAACTGCAATCATCGGATATTGAATAGCCTCAACTCCCTCGCCTTGTTGGATATATCCTTGTCCAGCAACATAAATTCCAGCTTGTTTGCAAAATTGTACAAACTCACTATCTTCCATATTATATTTTGGAATTTCTCGTATTTGAAATCTAGTTTTAATTAAGTCTCCTAGCATTTCTTGACCCATTCCGGAAACATAGTTTGCAATTTCTTCGGCGGCTTCTTTATGCTCAGGTTTGATACTACCATAATCAAATAAAGGTTTTATATCGCGTGGTTGTTCTTGTGTCATTATTTTCTCCTTTTAACGGTGCGATTGATAAGTTTTTGGAATTCCAATTATCGGTCTTCCATCTAATGCAATTTGATAAGGACCATTTTGATCATTATAATGCATAAACATCTGGGCATGATTTAGACCAATGAAATTTTCTCTCCAATGGTCTACTTCGCAACCCTTATATATAATTAGATCACCAGGTTTTAAATGTAACGGAACACCGTCAGGATTTCCGTTAGTTTCAACCCACATCGGCCAATCGTAATCTGGATTTTGCTCAGGGTCTACATTTGATGTATTATAACCTAAACATAGCGTAGTACTGATTTCACAACTATCTCTATCAGTATGTCTTTTTAAATCTTCACCCTGGACATATAATCTCCAGTATGTATAATTTGGTATTAAATTTAAACCCGTATATTTTTCCAAAGTGCGGGTACTGGCTACAAGCATAGTATCCATTAACGGATCACCGTATCTATTGAAACTTTGTCTAGCCTGCTCATCGCCAAACTGTCCATCCCATGCAGGGCGATACATGTCTTTAGCATGTTGATCTAAAAAATCAACTCGCCTTACATTTGTAATACAGTATTGGTACAATAAACCAGCCATATTTTCATCTAAGAATTTTCGTATGACAACATATTTGTTTTCAGCAAAGTACATTTGAATTGACTTTATATATGCGTCCTCTGAGTCTGTGTTTTCAACAGTAAATATTTTTTCATTCATTACGATGTCCTTGATGTGTTAAAGAAAAAAACTTGGGTTAGTCTAGCAGAATATTTATCGTGGCCAAACCCTGATAGTAGGCTTTTATGATATAGATTCCCTTTAAATAATGCTAATCGATTATAGACATTACCGATGACTGAAATAACTTCCCAAGATGAGTCATCATCCTCAAGCATTTCTGCATCTTTTTCTTGTTTATAAACCCCAGTGGGTTTGTGTCGATAAATGGCAGTACCGGATTCTGTTGGCGCGCCTGGAGTTAAGTATAGTATCCCAGTCCATTCTACTACATCTGTATGGATCCAAGACTTAGTACCTTCTAAACATATTTGAAATCTAGTAGTGGCCTGTTCCTCTATGGTATTAGTATAATAGTTTAAACATTTGTCCCATTCTATAATTTTAGCATTAAGAATAGTTTCTATTTTATTTTTAACATAGTTGCTATAACCATCGTCTGCTGGGTCGGACCTAAATCCTGGAAAATTACCAACAGTATCAATAGCAGATGACAAGGCAGAATCCCTCACTCGATCAGGATTCTCTAAAAAATTATCAACAATAATACTAGTTATTTCCACGGCTTTCCTAAGCACCAAAGTACCAAACTGTATCTCGTACCCTTAGTAATAGGTGTTACTGTATGATCTATAAATGAAGGAAATATAACTAACGATCCTTGTGGACGGATCTCTTCACATTCGTGAAATTGCTCACCGTCAGTGTGGCGACCAAAATCAAATTTTAAATTACCACCGTCATACGAACCTGGTTCGTTTAGATTTAAAGTCATTGAAATTTTTCTAACCTTACCTACAAAATTTGGATCTGTAACATATCCTTCTGGTAATTTACCGTCTGGTTTTAATGGTACCGGAGTAACTCCATGAATATATCTTTTATATGCACCGATGCTATCACTAGCACCATCTTTATGCCAAGAATAAAAACCATCTGGATTATAAACAGTAAACTGAAAACTTTCTGAGTAGTCCCATTCCCAATTCCAGCCAGCATCTACATTGGCTTTTTGTATAAATGGGTGTATTAAGTCATAAATCCATTGGTCGTTAAGCCAAGTTACTTCACTATCTCGAACATAAGTTTTTTGAATTCCTTGCGCCTTTAGTGTTTGTTTACTAAGTTCCCCTTGTGGAGCGGCATCGGGCCCTTGAGCTCCTTTTTGCATCTCACCAAACGTATATGCTTCAACACTTCGACCTGCCGCCTTCTCTTCTGCAATTCTAGAAGTTCCCAAATCAATAATTCGTTGGCAAGTTTCTGGAGGAATAGCTGATTTAAAATAGTAGTAAGAGTTGTTTAATTGCATTGTGGATTCCTAAAATTATACCAATATTTATGGTGATATTTTTGTTGACAAGATAGATTTGACGTTAAATTAAATCAACCAAATCAAAAACAGTTTGTAATTTTGTACGGATAGTTTTTGAACTAAAGCTGTTCCGTAATCCCTGGTGCAGAGGTTTTGGAGCACGATCTATAGTAGCCCATGACCATCCCTGGTGTTCGTCACTAAGTTCAGGAACAAATTCTTTGTCTATAACACATAAGTAGGTGTGGAAGTTAAAAATCTTGTCGTTGCTGACAAACGTTTCTAAAGGAATCGTTTTGATTATTTCAGGACAAGTTCCAATTTCTTCAGTTATTTCACGTTGAAGCCCCTGCCACGGAGTTTCGCCAACTACATTAGTGCCGCCAACTAGTCCCCATGTACCTTCGTGCTTGCCATGGGCTTTTTGTAAAAGCAAAAATCGCCTTGTAGATTTAGCATAAAACAATGCTCCGCTACATACTATTGCATCTTTTACAGTGTCCTCCACCATATTACACGTTTAATTTTTGGCTAATAACTTCTGGAAGTTCTTCAACTTCCCAGGTACCATGCGGTGGCAAGAATACAAATGTAACTTCTGCAGTCTCTGTGACTTCACCAGTTTCTTCATTTACCCCACGAACAGCTTTTCCTCGCCAATAAGTGGCAATAAAATTACCATTAAGTGAGATTGGTTCTCCGCTGTATAACGGACTTGCATTAGTAAGAGTAATAAACATTTTTTTCCTTAAATTTATGTTGACATACTATCAACTAAGGAAAATATAATTTATAATATAATTTTCCATTGTGCGGCAGTATATTCACCTTCAAAGCTCTTGACCCATGAAACCCCGTTCCACAAGTATTGAACTCCAGTGTATATATTAGTTTGCCACACCATGGTGTCTGATTCCTGACTAGCATTAAAGATTACGTTCCATGAAGATCCGGTGTATTCTATAATGTCATTTGTCAGTGCTACTAGATTGCCCCATACTTCTGATGGTGCTGTATTACTAGGATCGCCTATATCTTCAATGATTAGATATCTTGTACCTACGGCAGGTGCATCTGGAGTATAGGTCTGAGGATTTATGATTGCATCAAAAGTTCCGGGACTGCTTGGTCGGTAACTTCCGGCAATATTATAACCGGCATCAGTAGCCAGCTTACCAGCACTGTCTATGCCAGTGTTTGATGTCAATGAATCTGTATTCCAATTCACTTGAAGAATATTGTCGTTAAGCGGATTAACAGCAAATGTACCAATAACATACGTGCTATTAGGTTGTGACAAGTATATCATACTAGATCCTGCAATATACTGCCCGGGGAATTGACTAAACACTTCCGACCAACTTTGTGCTGGACCTGTAGGAGTTTGTATATCTAGTGTGGGATTTGGCGGAATTACACCGTCATTCTTACCCATCAACTGTACTTGATTATCATAAACTAGGATTTTAAATCCGCCAATCGTAGTAGTTTCTTGCGCAACCAACTGACCAAATGTTGTTGACCCGCCATTGGTTTGTAGCGCAGGGTCAATTCCTAACCCTTCAATGTAACCCGTTGGCTCAGTAGTGCTACCTGAATACACACTAGTGATAATTTTAGTAATAACCCCAAGATGTTTGACCTTGACCGGGGGACTAATCCAAATAGGGCTATCTAGTGTTAGTGTTCCTACATCAATAGGAGTATCATTGCCCACCGGAACTTGTCGACTTGACCAACTTAAAGCATTTAAATTTAATACACTTAGACTTGTCCAGTCGATGTAGTTGTCAGTAGTTTGCAGTTCTAAACTTGGATTAAACAGAACTAATATCTGTTCCATGATTTGTAACTTTTGATCAGTGCTTGACGTCCAAATGTCGCATTTCATAGTCAGCTTAAACGGTGTGGGCATTATACGTTCTACAGTATAATTGCGACCTTGAGCGCCGGTATATGCACCGGTTGTAGAATTTATGTCGCGTTCACGAAAATTCATTTTACTAACATAACTGGCATCACTTAGTCGGTCACGATCTAATTCTAAAGCTGTTACATATATGCTGATTCGCGGAATTGAGTTGACCACATTTTCACTGCCTTGTCTAACGATGCTGGATACTTGACGATCAGCATCACCATACATAACAGGAACTTGATGTAGGCTACCGTCACCATATTTGACCACAAAATTACTAAACACACGAATTGTCTGTGTGATATATCTTCTTATCTGACCGTCATAAAACCATTGCATTATAAATCCGCCCTAGGTTTGAGAGCAGTAGAAAGACTAGATCTTTGTGCATCTCGTTGTGTATATAGTGTTATGATCCACTGTCCTGCTTGAGGTATGACTTGTTGTGTGCCGTCGATTGTTGGCAAATTAATTTGTATCGCATAATTTCCCGGAGACGTTTGCCAATAGTATACCAAACCATTGTATCCACTAGTCAATGCTGGATAATCGCTAACAGCATATTCTAGTTGTGTAACACCCTGTTTGATCACCACATATAGTGCAGGAGATCCAGTGGCATACACAATATTAGTATCAATAACTGTTTGACCTTCAATTAGTGTAATCGCGTCGGTAGCAATTTTTCCAGTATAGGTATAATTGCTATTATTAATAAATCCGGTCTTTTGTGTGTTTCGCGTATCATTGTTGGTCATGGTCATTTGCACAGCGTCTTCAACTTTCATCCATGTTTGCGTTGGCCCATCAAATCGGAATAGTCTGTTAGGATAAAAATCTGTACGCAAAAAGAAATCGTCGGTACCTGGTTGTTGAGGAAACTGTATACCAAATCCAAAGTCGTAACCGTTAACTGGAAATCCATCACCTATCAAATAACCAGTGTAGCCTGTGCGTACTGGACGAGCATTGTTGTCATTGGCACGATAACTCATTTGACTAGCATCTAAATCAGTTTCATCTGCTGTTTCTAAACGAGGCTTGCCTGTTGTAGGATCCACTGACAATGTGTAAAATTGGCGAGTTTCATAACCACTTGTTGGAGCATCAGCTTCGGCTTGCGCCACAAGTTGTGCATTGATCTCAATTTCTGTATTAAATGTACTGAGTAAATCTTTAAGTGTAGTACCCGCTCCTACTGGATCTCCATTAATGTCCTTAGCTGGTTGATCAAAGATTGATGCAAATTGTTGACTATCAGTTACACGTTTTAATTTTAATCTATATAGATGTGGGAACCAAGTAACTGAAAATCCTTCTGAAGCACGACCTACATCTTCAATAACATAGTATCGAGGTAAGCTAACATCAAAATCATTAAGAGCAAAATCATCACGCAGGTGGGGAAGTTCTAAAACGTCACCACTAACTGGTTTACGACCAATATATTTGACAAAATCATTAATATGCACAGTCATGTATAGGGTGTCGTTGTCGATAAACAAACCGAACTGACTTAGATTAAAGTCGATATTTTGTACATTATACATGCCACGAATACGATAAATTTCAGGATCATAAGTACGATCGCGATTTTCTAGGAATAATAAATCCTGGATGTTTGTAACTGCTGTAGTAGCATAGTTTGGTTGAGATGCTGTGGCATTTGCCGGGTCGGTATTTGCACCTAAATATTTGTGCAGATATACGTCAGTCCCGCCAGCCTGAAACATTTCGCTAGCTTGGCGGTCTATAAACTTATAGTCCAACCCTTTTTCTGGTTTAAATAAACTTAATCTTGGCATAGTAACATATTTATCGATAGCTAAATATAGTAAGAGGACAATAATATGGATGATCTGCCGTCAACAACCCAATCAAATTCTACTGAAGAACGTAACAAAGTATTTGATTACGTAAAGCAAATGCTAGGTGACGGCATGGTTGAAGTTGAGCTAGATCCTAAGCATTATGAAACAGCCCTAGATCGTGCGCTGGTACGATATCGTCAACGTAGCCCTAATGCGGTTGAAGAAAGCTACATGTTTTTAGAACTAATACAGGATCAAAATGAATACAGATTACCTGATGAAGTTATCACAGTACGTCAAGTGTTTCGTAGAGCTATTGGCTCAAGAACTGGTATTGGTGCAGGCGGTACGCTATTTGAGCCGTTTAATCTAGCCTATACTAACACCTATCTGATGTCAGGTAGCATGATGGGTGGACTAGCAACGTATGATGCATTTGCCGGCTATCAGAAACTAGTAGGGCGTATGTTTGGTAGTTACATAGAATTCCTTTGGAAGCCCACTACACATATTTTAAATATCCTACAACGTCCTTTTGCACAAGGCGAGCAGATACTGGTACAATGTTATAACTATCGTCCAGATTGGGTATTGTTACAAGACATCTATTGCAAACAATGGTTACGAGACTATACTCTGGCAACATGCAAGCAGATGCTAGGACAAGCTCGTAGCAAATTTGGATCAATTGCAGGGCCTGGCTCCCCGATCACACTAAATGGCACTGCGCTGATTAGCGAATCCAAAGAAATGATTGATGTCTTAGAAAAAGAACTTATCAATAATGAAGCCAATGGTAGCAATGCCTATTACTTTATAACTGGCTAACAAATATTTTGACCTTGTAATAAAACTGTTATATACTGTAGCATCTTTAGGAGATCTACATGATTATAGGCGTCTGCGGTTTTATTGGTTCCGGCAAAGATACGATTGCCGATTATCTTACCAACTTTCACGGATACCGACGAGAATCATTCGCCAACAGTCTTAAAGATGCTGTCAGCGCAGTGTTTGGTTGGGATCGCACCATGTTAGAAGGACGTACAACACAAGCTCGGGCATGGCGAGAAGAAGTTGATACTTGGTGGGCAGAACGCTTAAACATGCCTAATCTTACTCCACGTTGGGTCTTACAGCATTGGGGTACAGAAGTTTGTCGAAATGGGTTCCATGATGACATGTGGATTGCCAGTTTGGAAAATAAATTACGTACTAGCAAGGACGATATTGTTATCAGCGACTGCCGTTTTCCTAATGAAATCAAATCTATCAAAGATGCTGGTGGTATTGTAATCCGTGTAAAACGTGGTCCGGAACCCGAATGGTATCGAGATGCCGCAGATATGAATGCCGGGGACCGTTGCATGAATTATGCTCTAGCTAAAAGCCGTATGGGCAAGCTGAATATTCATGCTAGTGAAACTGCTTGGGTAGGCACTAAATTTGACTATGTTCTAACTAACGATGATAGCATTGATGATTTGTATTCTAAAGTCCAAGGAATTATAAGTCCGGAACAAGATCACCTTGCCTCCAGCGAACCCCCTCTTTATGCAGGACTCGCTGGCAATTAGCACATACTGTTTTTAGGTTCGTAGGACGGCAGTTATTTAAATCCCCATCCACATGAAATACATTAAACACTTCTCGATGCGGTGATTTAAAGTTGCATTTATCACAGACATTTTTAAGTCTGTATCCGCTAGTATACCACCGCGGTATTTTAACACCACTGTTACAGTTCCCACACTGGCTTCTATAAAATGGTTTACCATTTTTGTAGTAATTTATCGCTACAGGACGTAAACCGCACGAACATAAAGGTCTCATGCTCATATTTAAGCCTTTTTAAGGCCTTTTATTAGGGCGTTAACACATACAAAATGTCCAAAAGCTATAAATACATACAAGAACATGTACTCATGGAGATAATACAATGGCTCAATTAAGTTCACCAGGCGTAAGCGTAACAGTAGTAGATGAGAGTTTTTATAACCCATCTGCTCCGGGCACAGTCCCTCTTATCGTTGTTGCCACACAAGCAAATAAAATGAATTCAGCTGGCACAGGCGTTGCCCCAGGAACACTTGCGGCTAATGCAGGTAATTTATATCTTTTAACAAGCCAAGCAGATTTAGGATCAACTTTCGGTATTCCTTACTTCCAGACTGATGCGGCAAACAATCCCGTTAATGCAGGCGAAGTAAACGAATATGGTCTACAAGCCGCTTATAGTTTCCTAGGTGTATCAAATCAAGCCTACGTGGTACGTGCAGACATTGATCTAGCACAATTAGAAGGCAGTGCTACAGCTCCGATTGGGTCTCCAATTGATGGTACATACTGGTGGAATACATCAACAACAAGTTTTGGTGTTTTTGAATGGAACTCTAATCCAGCTACTCAAACAGACGGACAAACATTTGCAAATCAAACAGTGCCAGTAATTACTTCATCAGCACTTACAACAGGTTCACCTAACTATGCTCCATTAACAAGTTACGGCGCAGTTGGTAGCTACGCAGTTGTGGCCGCTACAACACTTGCTACTTTATGGTATAAACAACCTAATACAGCTAGTGACGGAACTGCTGGTTCTACATCGGCCGCAAGCACAGCAGGTACATGGGTGCAAGTTGGATCAACAGCATGGGTTGAATCACAGCCTACAGCAGTTGGTAATATCCAAGCTCCAACATTGTTAAGCGGTGATACACTTGTAGTTAACGGTTATACAATTACAGGCGTAACAACTTTAGGTGGAGTAGCAACAGCTATTACTGCACATACAAGTTTAACAGCCAGCGTACAAAACGGTTATTTAAACATTTACTCATCAGGTGCTGATGTTGTAATAACAGGCTCAGCGTTTGTTAAGATTTTTAACTACACTGATTCAGCAGGCAACCAAAGAACAACTGGTACGTTTAAAGCGTTATCATTACAGATTAGCCCTCACTATAATGTTCCTAATTTTGGTTCATATCAAAATCCGTCATCAGTATACGGATACCCAAGTGGATCAGTTTGGATCAAGACAACTCCAGTCAATCTAGGCGCGAATTGGGATATTGAAAAGTATAGTGAAAATTCAGGTGCTTGGTTACGCCAATCAATTCCACAGTTATATCCAAATAATCAAAGCGCAATGGCCGCGTTGGATGCAACAGGTGGTGGTATTAATATCCCAGTCGGTAGTGTATATGTAAAATACAACGACGATGAAGCAACTCCTGCATACGCACAATTTAAAATCTATCAACGTACAAGCACAGGATCAACAACTGCTACAACAAGCATCATTGGATCAAGTACACTAACATCTGGTAGTAACACATTTACTATTACATCAAGTCAGGTAGGTAGTAGTTCATTGCCATCAGCAGTAACAGTAACGTTCACAGCCGCTGGCAACGCAGGCGATGCCGCAGTACTAGCAGCCGCAATTAATAATCAAACATCTGGATTAGGTAATATTTCAGCTACAGTAACCGGATCTAATCAAGTTAGCATCAGCCATATACAAGGCGGTGATATTCGTCTAGTAGATGGTACAAATACTCCTCTAGCAAAATTATTAACAGTTGGTACAACTACTAACTTCTATACAGATCCAACTGGAAATGCTAATAGCTATATTATCACAGCATGGGCCGCAACTAACTCATCAGGAACAGCATTAGTAATTCCAAGTCCTACTGCTCCAACTTCAAATCCAGCAAATGGCACATTATGGTATGACAGTTCTGTAAGTGATGTAGATATTTTAATTAATACAGGTAGTGCATGGGTAGGTTATTTGACTTCAGGTGCAACTACAATTAATCAAGCAGTTGGTGGTAGCACAACTGATCCAATGGGACCAATTGTTAGTGCAACACAACCTACATTACAAAGCGGTGGTCTTCCATTAGCCAACGGCGACCTATGGATTAACTCTAGCAATTTACAATCATGGCCAGAGATTTATCGTTTCAACTATCTAACTAAATCGTGGACATTGATTAACAACGAAGATCATACAACACAAAATGGTATTGTATTTGCTGATGCTCGTTGGAATGTTCAACCAACTACTGGTACTAATACAGGAACCGGTGATCCATCGCCAATCGCTACACTATTACACAGTACATTCGTTGATTTTGATGCACCAAATCCACAGTTATATCCAAAGGGAACTTTGTTGTATAATCTACGTCGCTCGGGATTTAATGTTAAGAAATATCACCAAGGTTATGTAAACACATTAGGGTATAACACAGCTTATACTGGTGAGCAAATGACTCATTATTATCCAGATCGTTGGGTAAGTGATGCTCCTAATGACTACAACAATGTTGGTGTATTTGGTACACATGCACAACGTGCCGTTGTTGTAGCTGCCTTAGATGCTACAATTAA
>Ga0208741_10000358_pt1 | contig 22726 bp, 21 predicted proteins | sample CryBogCBE03Jun09_FD_184576 | JGI IMG/M metagenome (GOLD analysis project Ga0208741, IMG submission 184576) | Freshwater microbial communities from Crystal Bog, Wisconsin, USA - CBE03Jun09 (SPAdes) | ecosystem: Environmental > Aquatic > Freshwater > Lake | place: Crystal Bog, Wisconsin, USA...
CCACGCTTATTTGTCACCCGGCTTTTACTTACCCAAAGTATTAATTACCGACTCGGCAGGTTGCAATGTTACCCTTATAAACGCATTGGATACTTTGAGGGTAATTGGTATTTCAAAAGCATTTACAGCGCTACCAAACCCGGGTTGCGACTCTGCCAAGGTTTTATTTAATAACAGCTCCGCCGTTATTAACGATAGCCTATCGTCCATTATGTGGAACTTTGGTGATGGTTACACATCAACCCAATCAGCGCCAACACATTATTATTTTTCAAACGGCATAAAAACAGTTAGTGTAAACCTAACTTCGACATTTGGTTGCGTTGTAACCGATACTTTGCCAGTTAATATAACAATACACCAATCACCTGCGTTAAAAGTGACTATCCCGACACAGGTTTGTGTGAATGCCACCGCAAATTTTTCGGCTTTAAACAACAACTTACCAGCAGGCACCATTCGCTGGCTTTGGAAGTTTGGCACCAGCGATTCTTCAATCCAACAAAACCCAACGTACCAATACACGCAAACGGGCAATTACAATATAACCCTTTCGGCCACAAACGAATTTGGCTGTACCGACACCGCATTAGGCACAACCGCCGTATTGCAGGTACCCAAGCTGTCAATAAGCGCAGGCATTGACACACCAGTTTGCCGTGGGCAAAATACTGTATTGTCAGTGCAAGGTGCTGATAGTTATTTATGGGCAGCAAACCCAACTATTAACTGTTTAACGTGTGATACAGTAATAGCCACACCAACATCAAATACATGGTATTATGTTACTGGCACCGATGCCGGCGGCTGTTATGCAAAAGACTCCATTTATATACCAATTGTAGCACCCTTCAAAATGGCCGTGCCATTAACGTATAAAATTTGTACTGGCCAGTCGGTTACGCTATCGGCGGCAGGTGCCAGTAGCTATAGTTGGCAGCCCACAACGGGGTTAAGCAATGCCAATATCGCAAACCCTGTAGCATCTCCTTCGGTAAGTACAACCTATACGCTAATAGGGTTTGATGCCAAAAAATGCATAGCAGATACTGTATTTGTTGCCGTAAATGTTGGCACCAACCCAAGCGTACAGTTGAAGGATACATCCGTTACCATTTTGGCTGGTTCTAATTATCTACCAACTGCTACCACATCGCCAGATGTAATACGGTATCAATGGCTGCCATTGGCTGGTGTTTCATGCGCCACATGTGCGCAGCCAGTTTTAGCACCCCCACAAACAACCCGCTACGAAGCGAAAGTATACAACGACTATGGCTGCAGTAGTTCAGATTTTGTGACCGTACACGTGCTATGCAACAGCCAAAACATTTTTATGCCCAACACGTTTTCGCCTAACGGGGATGGCATGAACGAATATTTTTTCCCACGGGGCATTGGTTTGTATAGCATTAAACATATGCAGGTTTTTAACCGTTGGGGCCAGCTGGTATTTGAGCGGATGAATGTGGCTGTAAACAACCCTAATACAGGTTGGGATGGAACAATAAACGGCGTTGCTGCCCCTGCGGATGTGTACATTTATGTAATTGAAGTGTATTGTACCAACAACACAATAATACCGATGAAAGGCAGCATAACACTGATAAGGTAAATGAATTTTTAAGTGTATTATAATAAAAATTTGAACAATAACATGGATAAAGGGGCTGCTATAGGCAGTATCTTTACAACTACCAATATCCAGCAATATGAATAAAAATTTACTTGCATGCATTGCATTGTGTGCCTGCTTTTTTAACGGGTACGGGCAAGACCCCCATTTTTCCCAATTTTTTCAAGCCCCATTGCTACGCAACCCCGCGTTGGCGGGTCTATTTGCGGGTGATGTACGTATACAGGGCGTTTACCGCAGCCAATGGGCAAGTATTACTACACCGTACCAAACGGGATCGTTTAATGGAGAATACAAACAACCTATTGGGCGCAGCAATGATTTTTTAACCATCGGCGGCGAAATATTGTACGATAAAGCAGGCTCTACTGATTTTACCACCGTTAATGTTTTGCCGGTGGTTAATTACCATAAAGCATTGAGCGGCGAAAAAAACAAATACCTATCATTGGGTTTTATGGGCGGGTATGTAAGCAAAAGTATAAACCGGTCAAAAATTACCACCAATAACCAGTTTGACGGGCAGGGTTTTAACCCGTCGCTGAGTGATGGCGAATCGCTTACGCAGTTTAATTACCATTATTGGGATGGCAGCGTGGGCCTATCCTTTAACTCATCGATCGCAGGCAGTAAAAACGATAACTACTTTGTTGGCCTTGCCTACTTTCATTTTAACAGGCCGCGAAACTCATTTTATACCAACCCGCCAGTAGAGCTGCACCCCAAGGTTGTTTTGTCTGGTGGGGTAAAATTTGGTGTGGGCGAACAATCGTACTTAACCTTGGATGCAGACTACAGCCAGCAAGGCTCCTATTCGGAAGCTGTTGTGGGCGCCATGTATTCGTATAAAATTGGCGAAGACCTTGAAAACCCACAATATACCATACACTTTGGCGGGTACCTGCGCTGGAAGGATGCTTTTATACCCGTTGTTAAGCTAGACTACAACCCTTTTCAAATTGGCCTTAGCTACGATGCCAACGTTTCGCAGCTGAACACGGTAAGCCAAACCAGGGGCGGTTTTGAATTATCGGTGACCTATGTGGGCTTTTTAGACCGGGGCAACACCACAAAAGAAAGCTATTTGTGCCCTAGGTTTTAATAATGGGTCATTTTTGGGGCAGTGATAACCGGCGAACAATATTTATGGCTTGCTGTTTACCTAGGATGCAATAATTTGCGTGGGTATTGCAGTAAATTTACACTAACCGTTTAAAAAATTACAGATGGCATTAACTATCGGGCAGCAAGCGCCGGCATTTACATTGTACGATACCGATAAAAACAAAGTATCGCTAGAGGATTATACAGGCAAAAATGTATTATTGTTATTTTTTCCGCTGGCTTTTACCAGTGTATGCACCGCCGAGCTGTGCAGCATAAGAGACAATATAGCTTTTTACAACGGTACCGATGCTGTGGTATTGGGTATTTCGGTTGATTCTTTGTTTACCCTTAAAAAGTTTAAGGAAGAACAAGGGCTTAATTTTGCGTTGCTGAGCGACTTTAACCGTACCGTAACCAAGGCCTACGATGCATTATACGAGATTTTTCCAGCATTTGAAATGGAAGGGGTGGGCAAACGCGCCGCTTATGTGATAGACAAAAAGGGTGTAGTACAGTATGGGGAGATTTGTGCTTCCCCCGGTGATTTGCCAAATTTTAACGATATCCAAGCAACCCTTTCAACTTTAAAATAAGTTTATAATTAGCGGCGGGCCTTTGAAATATTAAATTTTTAGTTAATTTTGTGTCCAGCTACAATAAAGTATGAAAGCATTTTTACGCAAACCGTTTACTGTAAAAAAACTCAGCCTTACAATGGTATTGTTAGTGCTGGGGTGGTTTGTGCATGCTGGCGGCTTTAGGGACGATATTAATTATGATGAAGTAAAGGTGGTGAAATTTTATCCCAACCCCGCAACTTCGTTCATAAACTTTGAGTTTGCTGAGAATATTGACAAAACGTATATTTTGGAAATTTATTCTTTTACGGGAAGAAAAATTATAGAGATGCCTGTTTCGGCCAACCGACTGACTGTTACGCTGAACAACGATTTTTACCGAGGTATTTATGTTTTTCATCTCCGGGATAAGTCGGGCAAGAAAGTAGATGTAGGTAAGTTTCAAGTAATTAAATAATGGGTAATAAAAATAGGGTAAGCAATGCTTACCCTATTTTTTTAGCGTTATCCCCAAACACATAGTTTGCCGATGTTTATGTGTCTTTAAAAAATCCAATCTTTTCTCTAATTGTTGGCTTAGGGGTTTAGCTTATGGTAACTGGTGTACGAAGCCGCCAGTATACCCAAAAAAATAAGCGGGAAAAACGCCGCAAAACCAACACCTTCCACACAGAAATAGCTGATGCTGGCAAACAAAAAATCGAACAGGAAACCTGCGTAAGCCCACTCCTTTACCCGCTTGGGCACCATCGGTACTATTAATGCAATGGTACCCAGCACCTTAAAAACGGCAAAGGCGGTTCCAAAATATTCAGGGTAGCCCAAATGCTTAATGCCTTCCTTCGCCATTTGTGTTTGCGACGTAAATGCTGGCATCACCCCTTCGAACAAAAAAATTATTGTAGTAGTAACCCAAAAAATAATGCGGTTTGTTTTCATATTGTTGTGTTTGTTGCCCAAACATACAACACTGCTTTTGCTTTACAAGGCACCAAAACAACAGTAATATGGCTATTTGTATCATAAAGGCAAAAAATAGGTAGTTCTGTGCTCCTAAAACTCACTCAAATCTTATATAGTCCCCAAAGTGTTTTGCCAAATAACACCCCATATTCTGGTACGGTAGCCAGAAAAGCCATTTTTAAAAAAATTTTGCGTAACTTAAAAGTTACCTATTATGGCACTGAGCATCAAACACCAGTTTTTCTTTCCCCAGGCACCCAACACGGTTTGGGCGTACCTAACCAATGCCGAATTATTGGAACTGTGGTTAATGAAAAACACTTTTCAGCCAATCATGGGCCATGAATTTACATTCACCACAAAACCCAAACCGGATCTTGGTCTTGATGGTATTTTCCATTGCAAAGTATTGGAAATGGTACCCCAAAAAACACTCACCTACACCTGGAAGGGCGGCCCCGGTGACGGCACAATAACCCTCGACACCATTGTGTATTGGACATTGGTTGAAGAGGCCAACGGCACACGGCTTTTGCTAGAACACACGGGCTTTGATGAAGCCAACAACTTAGTGCTGCACGCTGGCATGAAAGACGGTTGGGTTAAACATGTACAAAAAATTACAGACCATTTAAATGCTGCGCAACATGGTACAACCAACGCTTGATGCTTTTCAAGTAATTGCAGACCCCAGCAGGCGTAAAATGCTGGCACTGCTATACAACGACAGCATGACCATTAACAGCTTGGCTGAAAATTTTGACATGAGCCGGCCTGCAGTATCCAAACACATAAAAATATTGCAGTCTGCCGGGTTCATCTCCATAAAAGATGTGGGCAGGGAGCGCTATTGCACCCTTAAACAAGACGGGTTTAACGAGGTACGGGAGTGGATAAATTACTTTGACAAATTCTGGGCAACCAAACTAAAAACATTGGAGCTGTTGTTGAACAAAAAAATACAAGACTAGCGCAACGCTGTTAAGGCGAAAACATGTACCAGGGTAACAGTACACAACACAATGTATTTTACGTATAAATATGCCGGGTGACAAGGCAGGCTATTTGCGCGGTACCAACAAAAAATAATTAACAAGCGTAAAAATTTACAGCCAAGAGTATGCAAACACAAAACTATGTAGCGAGCATTACGGTTAGTGCAACACCCCAAGCATAAAATCCATCGCAATTAGTTTTGCCGGGGGTTTAACAACAAGCCATATTTGTGTGTGGCTGGGTTCAAGTCGGCATAGTTAATTTATGGTGCCCTACATAGTACGGCTTTAAATTTTGCTAACTTTGGTATATAATAGTGTAGGCAATGGAACAAAAGAAAGCCCCGGTTTTTCATAAACGCATTTTTTGGGATGTGGTTTTTGAAAACATAGATTACGATGCCAAGGCAAATTTTGTGATTGAACGTGTTTTTGAGCGTGGCGATGTGGACGATATACGCAATTGCCGGCGCTACTATGGCGATGAGAAGGTTGCCGAAGCTCTGTTGAATGCTAAATTTTTATCCAAAGTTACCATGTATTTGGCCAGTGCTGTTATTGATAGACCAATTGAAGATTTTAGATGTTACACCTTGAGACAGTCGATGGGCAATCTCTTGCCATATTAGAACAATTGATGAAAATATCCCAACTACAAAGTTTTAGCCTTGTGGATGGAACAGCTTTGTCTCTGATGTATGGACACCGGATATCGGTAGACTTGGATTTGTTTACTAACGAAAAGTTTGAGAACGAAAAAATTATATCAAGTCTACATGAACACTTCGGGCAAGAGTTTTACGTAAGAAGCGCCACGGGTTTTGGAATTTTTGGATTTATTGGCGACTTGAAAATTGACATAGTTCGCTTTCCACACCCCGTTATACGGCCTATTATTGAAACAGAGGGCATACGAATGTACTCACCCGAAGACATTATTGCCATGAAAGTACAAGCCATTTTGGGGCGTGGCAAAAAAAAAGACTTTTGGGACATTGCCGAACTGCTAAAACACTTTACCGTAAAAGACTTTGTATCGTTCCACAAAGAAAAATACAGTACGCAAAACCTGCTTATTACGGTGCCGCAGGCAATGACCTATTTTGATGATGCCGATGATGGGGAAGACCCAATAAGCCTGAAAAAGCAAACCTGGAATTCGGTAAAAAAAGAAATTCAAAGTAAGGTGAGACGATATTTAGCATAACGCTGATACCACCAAGCAATTAACTTGTTTGGAAAGATCAGCCTAGAAGAGAAACCAAATATACCCAGGAGAGATTGATAGTAAATTAACACTTTTCATTCCAATGTTTATGTAAACCCTTACCAAAATTTGATACTTTCATTGCTTCAAATTGCTGTATGCGTTTACTCATACTTATAATCTTTTGCCCGTTTTTAACCCAAGCAGCTACCCCCGACAGCGTTACCAAATCTGGTACCATTGTAATTGGTGGTGTTAGTTTCTATTACAAAGAGATAGTGTCCGATGCATCTGGATTTACCAAAACGTTTGAGTTGTACCGGGGTGACAGAAAAATACTCAGCTATGTTTTAATTAATAAGGAAGCCGACTGCAACAGCGAAAGCCTGGAATTGGGCGATTTAGAAACAACTGACTCTTCCATCACTTGCTACAGCTATTGGGCATGGGTTGGTGGTTGCTGTGGCCTACCCTATGGTGCTAGAAAACAAGTGTTTAAGGCAGACAACCAGGGTAATTTATATTTAACCAATGCTGGCATCTATTTACAACCGTATACGCACCCAATAAATGAAATGCCCGCGGCCGAAGCAAAACAATACAAAGCTAAAATAGCAGCCGAATACAACGCAACATTTCTCTTAGGCAAACAGGCCGATGATTTAATAGCAGAAGTTAAAAAGCGGCTTGCTTTAATGATAGCGGAGGAAACGAAAGGTTGGGAGAACAACCGTTTTGGCTTCATGCGGTAGCAAACTATATGGGCTTAAAATGCCTTAACTTGATTAACCCCGCAAAGGCCAGTTCCGTTTGCTCTTATCTTATCCCAGCTTAATCAACGGCTTGCCTTTAATGGCCCGCACCAAAGTAAATAAGGCTAACACGGCATATAAAAATACAGCAATGGCGGTAGCCAGTATGCTTATTAAAAACTACACCACCCGATAGCCAAAGCGAAAACAACCACTGATTTTGTATATTTCAAAAACTTTAAACAAGCTTTGGTAACCCTAACTTGGGTATTGCCCAATGCCGCCAATACCACAAAGGTTACGACGGCATCATTTTCGCATTAAACCCTCATTGTTTTAACAAGTCACAAAGCGTATGAGAAACATAGTCATTAGGCACCTACACAATACCCGCATCATATCAATTACCCTGTTGTTATTTTTTACAGGGTCGGGTGCCTTTGCCCAAAACCCGGCTGACACCTTGGTGAAAATAATGCGGTGGGCGGTTGACGGCACCACCCGCGAGGCCATGGTGTATATACCCCCATCGGCTAAAACGCAGGCTGCCCCGCTGGTATTTATGTTTCACGGCCACGGCGGCACCATGCAGAATATGTTTAAGACCCGTGGGTTTGAAAAGCTTTGGCCCGAGGCCATTATTGTTTGCCCCCAAGGGCTTAACACACCCGGCCAGCTGACCGACCCAGACGGGAATTTAGCCGGCTGGCAAAAAGCAGCGGGAGACATGAACGACAGGGACATCCATTTTTTTGATGCGATGTTACAAACACTGCAGCACGACTACAAGGTTAATGGCAGGCGCATTTATGCAACCGGCCACTCCAACGGTGGTGCCTTTACCTATCTTTTGTGGGCCATTCGGGGCGATGTGCTTGCTGCGGTGGCACCTTCTGGCGCGGCAGGTTTGCGCCTGATAGGCATGCTTACACCCAAACCAGCCATGCATATTATGGGCGAGGCAGACCCTTTGGTTAAACCAGAATGGCAAAAGGCCATGTGTAAGCAACTTTTAAGGATTAATAGCTGCAATAAAGAAGGCCAATATTACGATGCCAATGCTACCTTATACCCCTCTACCACCGGCAACCCTGTTGTATTATATGTGCACCCGGGCGGGCATGTTTACCCGCAGGAAGCCAACGCAGTAGTGGTTAAATTTTTACAAAGCATACACAACCTATAACAGTACGGCGCTGTAGTGCAAGATTTGCTGTTGCTACTCCCCAAAAAATGGGCAATAACCACGTATGGGCAATTACCTGAAGGCATTTAAAGCCCTGTAAATTGTTGGCTTGGTAGCCTTCTTCTTTAAAAATACCCTGTTAAAATAAGTTTGCGACTCAAAACCAACCGCAAAAGCAACTTCCTCAATGGGCTTGTCGGTTTCAATCAGTAACTGGCAAGCTTTGGCAATTCGCACATCATTCACATAATCTGAAAAGGTTTTGCCGCTGATGCGTTTAAAAAATTTACAAAACGCACTTTCCGACAAATGTACCAAGGCAGCGGCCTGCGCAATCGATACCCCGTCGCTGCTATGCCCGTGCAGGTAGGTAAAAACCTTGTTTATGCGGTGTTGGTCTTCGTTGCCCTTAAACGGCTTAACATGGCCAAACGACAAAGGCATGGCCTCTGCATTGGCCAGCATACACAGTATTTTAACCAATGTTATAAAAGTATCAACCCCTGTATGGCTTGTGCAAGCTTTTAACAAACCAATCGTATCCCGGTCTACTTTAGTAAAAAACAACCCCTTGGCGGCCTTGCCCAACAAGCCCACAACACCTGCTATTTCTGGGTAATGCAATAATGGCTCGATAAACGCCTTTGAAAATTGAATAACCACGGCCCTGCAATGCTCGTTGTCGCTTGTTTTGCCAACCCAGGTATGGGGCAGCATGGGCCCGAGCAGCACCAAATCGCCCGGCTCAAAATGCGCATAATTATCGCCAACCAGGCGTTCCCCGCTCCCTCCCATAATATAGGTTAGTTCGTACTCCGGGTGGTAATGCCATACAAACTCAAAAGCCGGTACGTTCACCTCATAACAAAGGAAAGACGCATTTTTGCCTGCCAACGAAATATTTTCAAGCCTAGCTTTCATACTATATCACCCAAATATCAAATAATACCCGCAATATTTTCAATATAGTGTTCTTTTTTGGCAATTCAGTACTAAGGGCAGCCATTGGTTGGCGATATTTTTGGTAAAACAAAAGCCATGCAACCAACCACCATAACCAATAAGCTACTACAACAGTATCCATTAACAGCGGAACAGATTGATTTTTACCGGATAAATGGGTTTATCAAATTAAAGCATGTGCTGGATGAAGAAACCCTGCTTTACTTCAACCATGCCATTACAAAAAGGGTTGACCTGCTGAATACGGAAACAAAGCCGCTGGTTGAGCGTACCACCTACGGCAAAGCCTTTTTACAATTATTTAACCTGTGGCGGGAGGACGACACAGTTAAGCAATTGGTGTTTAGCAAACGGTTGGCCGGCATTGCCACCGAACTGATGGAAGTGCGCGGCGTGCGCATTTACCACGACCAAGCCTTGTACAAGGAAGCTGGCGGTGGTATTACACCCTGGCATGCAGACCAGTACTACTGGCCCCTGCAAACAGACAAAACGGTAACCGCTTGGATACCCCTGCAAGAAACCCCTTTACAAATGGGCCCATTGGAGTTTAGCGCAGGCAGCCAACAAATTGTAAGCGGCAGGGAATTGGAGATTGGCGACGAGAGCGAAAGGCTGATTACAGAAAAACTGAGGGTTACCGATTTTGCCCACGTGATTGAGCCGTTCGATTTGGGTGAAGTGAGTTTCCACTCGGGTTGGGTGTTCCACCGGGCGGGGGCAAACAACAGCAGTGCCATGCGCAAGGTGATGACCATTATTTATATGGACGCTGCCATGAAATTAAAACAGCCAGACAACAAAAACCAAATAAACGACTGGCATACCTGGTGCCCCGGTGCCGTGGTTGGCGAAACTATTGATACCCCGCTTAACCCTATTGTTTACCACCAATAAAAGGCTGGTTATTAGCACACCTGCGCCACCATTAATGCAATCAATCGTTATACCATGACCAAACATACTATCGCCATCATAGCTTTATTGCTAGCGGCACCTGCCATAAAGGCCCAACAAAACAAAGCACCTTTTAACAGCGAAATTATTTACCATGTTTGCCAACGCAGTTTTTACGACAGCAACGGCGATTTGCAGGGCGACCTTAAAGGCCTGCAGCAAAAACTGGGCTACCTGCAAAACCTAGGCGTTACCGCCATATTGCTATTGCCATTGTGCGATGCAGATTGCTACCACAACTATTTTGCCAATGATTTTGAAAAGATTGACCCTGAATTTGGCACGATGGACGACTATATTGCCTTGGTAAAAGATATTCATAAGCGCGGCATGAAAATTTATATTGACATGGAAACCCAATACGTGGCCGCCAAACATGTATGGTGGCAGCAAGCAGTTGGCAACCCGGCCTCGCCGTACAGCGACTACCTATTGTTTGATGATTCTGCCCACCGGGTACCCGCCACCATGGTGTTTGGCCTGCGGCAACTAAACGGTTACGATGGCAAGGTTATACCCGTAACAACTGTTAATTTGAAGAGTAAACATGTGTTTGATTACAACGTACAGCTATTCTCTTATTTTGCCGACCCGAATAAAGACGGCCAATTTGATGATGGCGTAGATGGCTTTAGGTTAGACCATGCCATGGACCACTTGGACGACAAGCCCACACTCACAAACCTGTTTGCCGAGTTTTGGAAGCCGCTGATCACCCAGCTTAAAACAGTAAACCCAAAGTTAAAAATTGTGGCAGAACAGGCCGACTGGGGCAACTACGGCTTTGATTATTTTGAAAAGGCGGGGGCAGACAGGATGTTTGGCTTTAACCTGCGGCAAGCCATATTATCGTTTAACAAACAGCAATTGGCCAACAAAGCTGATTCAACGCTTGCCTTATGCCCGGCGGGTAAAGAGCAAATTATTTTTTTGGAAAACCACGATTTGGAGCGGTTTGCCTCGGTTGAAAAAAACATGCCAAAGCAAAAGCTGGCTGCCGCATTAATGCTGCTAATAGGCGGGGTGCCGTCTTTATATTACGGCCAAGAAATTGGCATGCAGGGTAAGGAAGGTGCTTTTGGCAATACTGACGGCAACAGCATACCCACGCGGGAGGCCTTTGAATGGTACCGTGCTGCCCAAGGCAAGGGCATGGCCTTTTGGTACAAAAATACCGGCGAATGGTGGGCTAAAACGAATGTGAAAGCCAACGACGGTATTTCGTTGGAAGAGGAAATAAACAACCCTACATCGCTGTTTAATTATTATAAACAATTGATAGCACTACGGCAAAGCAATGCATGCCTTGCCTTGGGTAAATACGAACGTGCTGAAAACAACAACGCCAACGTTTTTAGCTTTTACCGGGTTAGTAATGGTGCAAGGGTGTTGGTGGCGGCAAATCTTTCGGCGCAACCACAAACCGTTACGTTGTTTAAAGCCAACAAACCCTACAAAGTTTTGCTGGGCAACCAGCAATTAACCAACAGCGAAGTTGCATTACAACCTTTTGAAGTTGTTGTGCTGCAGGTTGGGCAGGGCATGTAACTAGGTTGGCCTACTGTGGTAATAGCAATAAACAGGTAGCGTAGCGCCGATTAAATCATTAGCAACGGCACCAAGCCTTTTTTAACGTTATTTTGCTGTACCAAACTGTATTTGCCACAAACAAGCCAATATAATGATGCGGCTACCTTGTTTATACCACTGCCTTATAGTAATATGTTTTACTGCTGCCAGTGCCATCGGCTGCAAGAAAACGGCCACGCCACAAGTTGGCCCAACGCCAGAGGCCACGCTTAAAGGCACTGCGGCCTTCCCCATGGGGTCGGCGGTGGTGGCCAGCCCACTCAACACCAATTACTACTACCAAGGCACACTGCTGAACGAGTACAACAGCATGACTGCCGACTATGAAATGAAATTTGATATTACCGAGCCACAGGAAGGTACTTATAACTACACCCCTGGCGATTATATTGTAGGCTTTGCCGCCCAGCACCATATACGTATGCATGGCCACAACCTAATTTGGCACCAAGCCCTGCCAAGCTGGGTACTTGCTTTTAAAGGAGACAGCAGCGCTTGGGAAAACCTATTTGCAACCCACATTAAAAACGAAGCCACCCATTACAAAGGGCAGGTGGCCAGCTGGGATGTGGTAAACGAAGCCCTGCGGGATGATAACGGTGCCCTACGAAGCGCCGAGACAACGCCCAACGATGGTTCAGGAAGTATTTGGCGGCAACACCTTGGTGCCGACTATATTGCCCGCGCCTTTGTATATGCCCACGAAGCTGACCCAGCAGCCCTGTTGTTTTACAATGATTATGGCCAGGAATGGCTGGGTGTAAAGCTCGATTCGATGATTGCCCTGCTAAACAGCCTAACTAAACGCGGCATTCCAATTTCTGGGGTTGGCATGCAAATGCATATTGATATAAACGCAGACACAGCGGCCATTAGCGAGGCGCTGAGGCGGCTAGCCTCTACTGGTTTGCTGGTACATATATCCGAACTGGATATATCCGTAAACCCCAATAACCTAACCAATATTACTTTCACCCCCGCATTACAACTGCGGCAGGCTTCCCTTTTTGAGAGTATCGCTAAAAGTTACCGGGCAAATGTACCGCCGGCCCAGCGCTATGGCATAACTACCTGGGGGTTTAGCGATGCCGACAGCTGGATTATATCTTACTTTCACCGGCAAGACTGGCCCCTGCCATTTGATGCCAACTATGCAAAAAAGCCTGCTTATTTTGGGTTGCTGAAGGGGTTGACGGAATAATTAGCTAAAAATACTCCTAACATTCTGCTGTAAGGCGCAATGTTCAAACAGAGTAACCTAAATGGGCAATACAGGTTGTTTGCGATGCCACACCATTTTTTAGCGCTGTTAAACATTGACCGTAGCATTTGGGAATTGGGTAATAAAATACCAATTTTTAGGGCGTGATGACAATAACAGCGGCACAAAAGGTTCAATAAAATAACACTATAACTAGTATAATATGACTCTCACAAATGCTACCCATAGAAAATCCTTTTCAAATACAATTCTGATAGTTTTAATTGTTGGTTGCCTACACTCTTCCGCTCAAAAAAACACCACCAAAGGTATTTACCAAGTAAAGTCTGGCGACATCAGTTTGCTACTGGGTACCGAGGGTAACATAGTTGGTTTATTTCTGGGAAACTCGCAAGCTAACTGGATGGTATCTGGTTCTACAGCCCTTAAAGGCCTCCATATACTTGGGCAAGTTTCTATCAGCGCTAATAAAAAAGATGGTTCATTGGTGTTTACAAAAACCATGAAAGACCCTATTGGTAATACGTGTACGGTTTCAGATCTTTTCACCCCGCAGAAAGGAAGCATCCATTGGGAAATTGCAGTCACAAGCAAAGACAGTGCTTGGACAACACCCATAATCACCCGGCTTACATGTGCTACACCGGCTGAAAGGCTTGTCTGGACAGCATGGAGCGATCCCGACCATAGCGATAAAAAAGATTGGCACGATCCTTTTGTATACCTGCCATTTTCTAACCAACGATGGACTTATGGCAATGAAAAGAAAACGACCGAATACAAGGAATTGCATACGCCAGAAAATGGTGATTTTATTGCCATTCCTATGTTTTCAATAATAGCCCCAACTGCCGATAAGGCTGTTAGCATTATTCTTTCACCAGAAGACCATATTATTAATTTGCAACTGTCAACCACGCAGGCTGGTGACCTTGCATTTACCCGCGAAAAAAACCGAATAGGTGGAGGATTAACGGCACATTTTTCCATGGATATTGTGGCCCATGAAGCGGACTGGCGGGGTGGTTTGCGTTGGATGGCAGACCGCTATCCCAATTTTTTTAACCCAACCAATGCCCTAGCAGATGAAATAGGCGGTTGTGGGGCCTATTCAGGATATGAAGGCACGGTAGATGCAGCACGGTTAAAAAAAATGGGCTTTCGCGTTAATTGGAAATTATCGGATGATTTTCCATGGATGGGCATGTTTCTTCCGCCATTAACCAATGATACCGATACTTGGAAACGAGCTTGTGATGAGCCCTTCCCGCCGGGTAAAGATAGTATCCAGTCATTCCGAAAAATGAATGACCATACAAATTGGCTACGGAAAAATGGATTTTATGAGCTTAGCTATTTTAACGTAACTGAGCTTGGCCGAAATATGGGTACACCGCCAACACGAAATCAAAATGACCCGGAGCTTTGGAAAGATCCTGTATCATTTGTAAAATACAAGCTACCCAATGGGGTGTTAATTTCAAACAACCCAACATTTTATGGTGCCCATGTAATGGATTGTGGTGATGCTGCTTACCAAGATTTTATTTTGGAACAAGCACAAAGGAACATTAAGATGTTGCCTTATAATTCGGGTATTTGTATCGACCGAATGGATTGGCTAAGGTATTTCAATTTGACTGCAGATGATGGTGTAACCCTTGTGCAGGGCAAACCCGCCCGGTCGTTGTTTGAATCGTGGAAATCACTCATGACCAAGCTTGGCCCGGTAATGCACCAGGCAAAAAAGGTAATATTTGTAAATCCCATGTCGCTGCGTTTGGATTTAATGAAGCATGTAGATGGGTTTTATTCCGAACATGGCGAAAGTGGGCCGGGGCTGAATAGTTTAGCGTTGGTGAGCTTGAAAAAGCCGGCAATCACCTGGACGTATATGTGGTGGGGCACTTGGGAGCAAGCCCCAAAATTTGAGCTATCGCCAAACCCAGACCAATTTTTCCAACGCCATTTATACATGGGTGTATTTCCAACAGCGCCTTACCCCTATAATAACCATGCAATCAACCCTAGCGAGCAGACCGACAAAGAGTATCTGGCTTATGGGCCTTTACTGGATGCAATGCGTGGTAAAAAATGGGTACTGGCACCACATTGTGTTAACACAAAAAACAAGGGTGTTAAAGTAAACTTGTTTGCAGTACCTTCTGGCTATGCGGTACCAGTAATTAATGGCGGAACCACAGCATTTGCGGTTGTTTTTGTGCGCAACATCCCCCATTTGGCTACAATGAAAGCAACGGTCATCCAACCAGGATCTGAGATGGAAATTCCTTTGCAGACCAAATATTCTGGTGGCGTTCTTGAAATTAAAGTTCCCATTAAACGCGGCTGTGGAATGGTAAAACTGGCGTTGAAGAAATAAGAAAATATTACACTGCCCAAAAGGTAGTGGTCGCGATGGCTATCCATTTAAAAGGGGCTTTTTGCAGCAAACGCGTTGGGCACCCTACAATTGGGTAGATGCCGCCTCTAAATAACTAATTTCGGGCTTTGCGCCTGCTTTTATAAGCACCATGGTAGATGCATAACACTATTCGGCAACTAGGGTCCAAACACCAACCTAGGGTTTAGCGGCAACACCAATAGCAAAAGAGGACCGATTTGACGCCGTACCCCACAAAAAAAACCCTTGAATATCAAGGGTTTTGAAATAAATGTGGTCCTGACAGGAATCGAACCTGTATCTAAAGTTTAGGAAACTTCTATTCTATCCATTGAACTACAGGACCATTTCTAAAAAGGAGCGCAAAAATAATGGTTTTTGGCATTTCAACGTTGCATTATTCATATAAAGTGCAACTTATTGGCAAAATCAGCCGTAATAACCCAAAACCAAGCCCCTTTAACCGCGCTGGGGGTATAAATAACTGTTTTTGTAACAATGCCAGTAGCATTACTACCCTAAAGGCATTGTTATGGGCAACGGCTGCAATAGCTGCTGGTTGGTGATGGAGTAAGCGCAGTTAAAATGGCCCAGCGGGCAAGCCTTATGCCCATGTATGCCACAGGGGCGGCAGCGTAATGGCTCCTCGGTTTGCACAATGGTGCTGTTGCTGCTCAACGGGCCATAGCCAAACGACGGTACCGTGGAACAGTAGATGGCCGTAACGGGGGCATTTACCGCCGAGGCAAAATGCATGGGTGCCGAATCGTTCACATAATTCATAACAGCACCTTGTTGCAACGCGGCAGACTGCAAAAAAGTTAAGCTACCACACAAATCAATCATGCGGCTATTGGTTACACGCTGCCTAATGGCTTCGCAAAGTGCTTTATCAGCCGGGCCGCCAATCAGGTAAACGTTAAAATTGGTTGGCAGGGCATTTATTAAAGCCACCCATTTTTCTGCCGGAAACTGTTTAGTAAACCAAACCGATGCGGGGGCTATACACAAATACGGTTGTTGGGTATACTGTTGCACGGCAACATAATCACCACTGGTGGGGTACAAGCGTGGCTTGGCGGCAATATCGTTTGTTAAAAATGCTACCAAGTCGTTATTGCGTTCAATCTCGTGTATGGTTTCGCCGGGTTGGGCAAAGCGGTGTGGTATTTTTTTGGTAAACAAAAAACTAAGCGGGTTTTTATCAAACCCCACGGTTTGCCTGGCACCGGAAAAAGCAGTAAGCAACCCAGTGGCAGCAAACCGTTGCAAATTAAAAACGGCATCGTATTTACGGGCCAGTATTTTTTTTAGTAATATAAAAAGATGCTTGTATTTATGTTGCTTCTTATGCCACACAAGGGTTTCATGCAAAAAGGGATGGCCCAACAGTAAGGCCTCGTTGCCCTGCCGTACCAAGAAATCAATCTCCGCCCCCGGAAAAAAAAGATGCATTTTTTCTGCAACGCCCGTAGCAAGCACCACATCGCCGATAAAAGCGGTTTGAATAATCAATATCTTTTGCATATAGGCGGATAAACAAGGTTATTGGCTAGCCACTGCCAGCCATTGGTAACTGGTAACCGTTACATGGTGGCAAATATAACAAAGCCCTATTTATAGGTAAACTGTTTGTGTAAATACCTATGCGAGGGGTTGTTAAAAAGCACTTTTGCATACGCAAATATTATTTTGTATTTAAATTATTTGCCGTAACATTGCACCGGAAACAAGCTGATTAGTCTGTATCAATCCTCTCAGCTAACCTGTTTTCTCGTATTCACTTTTTTTTCTTCAATCAATTTAAGACCGGATTTGACTATTAATAATTTTTTATTTTCCTTTTAGACTCTTTATGTACGACATTTTACAATTGAACGACATGCTGGTGCCTGAGTTGCTGGATATTGCTGAGCAGCTTAAAATTACCGATTCAAAAAAACTAGATAAACAGGAACTTGTTTACAAGATTCTTGACAAGCAGGCAGTTACTGCCAGTGAAGTAAAACAAAACGGAATGGAAAGACCCAAACGTAAACGCATAATTAAAGCTACCGTTAATAATACTATTGAAGAACCCGAAGTAACAGCTGAAGTTACCCCGCAACCAACGCCCCCTCCGGCACCAATACCAGAGCCTGTGGTTGAACAACGGGAAACCGCACCAGCACCAGAACCAGAACCAGTGGTAAAAAAGCGTGGCCGTAAAACAAAAGAAAAGGTTGTTGAGCAACAACCAGAACAACAAAACGATTACCAGCCCGAACACCAACCCGAGCCCCAGGCAGGCCAAACACAACAGGCACCTGAAGAGGACTTAAAACTTGACGAAGACTACGATATACCGCAAATACCAAGCGCCCTGTTAAGCTTACTGGCCAATGACGCACCGCTTAATTTGGACGATGATGACGACATGGATGACGATGATGATGACGATGACAGGGGCTCTTCCTCAGAATCATCGCAGCCGCGCCACCTATACCGAAAAGAGCCAGCATTTAACATTGAATTTGACGGTATTATATTATCAGAAGGCGTGCTGGAAATGATGCCCGACGGATACGGCTTCCTTCGCTCTTCCGATTACCATTATTTATCATCCCCAGATGATGTATATGTGTCGCCTTCACAAATAAAACTGTTTGGCCTTAAAACTGGCGATACGGTATGTGGTGCGGTACGGCCACCCAAAGAAGGTGAAAAATATTTCGCGTTGTTAAAGGTAGAAACCATTAATAACAAAAACCCCGATGAAGTAAGGGACCGTGTACCGTTTGATTACCTTACGCCGCTGTTTCCGTTTGAGAAGATGAACCTGTTCACTTCCCCAACCAACTTTAGCACAAGGATTATTGACCTGTTTACCCCCATAGGCAAAGGCCAGCGTGGCCTTATTGTTGCCCAGCCAAAAGTGGGTAAAACCATGCTGTTGAAAGAAGTGGCCAATGCCATTGCTGCCAACCACCCCGAATGCTACCTGATGGTGGTGCTGATTGACGAGCGCCCGGAAGAAGTTACCGATATGGAACGCAGCGTAAGGGCAGAAGTAATTGCTTCCACCTTTGACGAGCCTGCTGAAAAGCACGTTAAAGTTAGCAGCATTGCCCTGCAAAAAGCAAAGCGTTTGGTAGAGTGCGGCCACGATGTGGTTATATTGCTAGATTCCATTACGCGTTTGGCCCGCGCCCACAATACCGTGGCACCCGCCAGCGGTAAAGTATTGAGTGGTGGTGTTGAAGCAAACGCCATGCAAAAACCCAAGCAATTTTTTGGTGCTGCCCGTAAAATTGAACACGGTGGCTCGTTAACCATTTTGGCCACTGCATTGATTGAAACTGGCAGCAAAATGGACGAGGTGATATTTGAAGAGTTTAAAGGCACGGGCAACATGGAATTGGTGCTTGACCGCCGCCTGGCCAATAAACGTGTTTACCCGGCTATTGACCTGGTGGCATCATCAACGCGCCGCGAAGACTTATTGTTGGAAAGGGATGTGTTGAAACGCATGAACATCTTGCGCTTATACATAAACGACATGAACACCGAAGAAGCCATGACCGAACTGCTTAAGCGTATGCGCGGCACCAAAAGCAACGAAGAGTTTTTGGCGAGCATGAATAGTTAAGCATAAGTCTTACGATTATACTTTAAAAAACACCCCGCAATTGCGGGGTATTTTTTGCGCCTTCGCTACCATTATTTAAATAAAGCCCTGCACATTTGCAAAATGCCTGCAATAAAGAAAATAGTGGTAATTGGCCCGGAATCAACTGGCAAAAGCACATTATGCGAACAGCTCGCCCAACATTACCATACCACGTGGTGTCCCGAATATGCCAGGGAATATTTAACGAACAATGGGGCAGCCTATACATTTGAAGATTTAATGAACATTGCGAAAGGGCAGATTGCACTGGAAAAGGCAATGGTGAACGGTATGAAAGCCCATAACCCATGGTCTATAGTACATGGGGGATACAAACCGGAGAATCCGCCACAATATGATTATGGGGAAATACGCGGAACAATTATGGCTGAATCCAAACAGGACACCAGTATCCAGCAACCGACACCCATTTTTATTGATACCGATTTATACGTGATGAAAGTTTGGTGCGAATACGTGTTTAACAAATGCCACCACTATATATTGGAGCAAATTGCCACCCGCCAATACGACCTATACCTGCTATGCGATATTGACTTGCCTTGGCAGGCAGACCCCTTACGTGAGTACCCCGATGAAAAACCGCGGCAGGAACTATACCGGATATATAAAGACATACTGGTTAACCAAACCACGGCATGGGTAACTATCAGCGGCAATTACAACGAGAGGTTACAAACTGCCATAACAGCTGTTGACAAATTGCTAAAAGATTGATTGCTTTTTTCGTACAGCCGTCTGCTTATTAGTTTGGGAGGTTCTATTCACCTCCCTCATCACTCGATTCTCCATTCACGATCTGCTCACCCTTCACCGCTCACCATTCACCTTTCACGTTTCACGATTCAATTCACCGCTCACCATTCACCATTCACGTTTCACGTTTCCCGTTTCACGCCATCAATTACGCTTATCCAGCCCCCAGGTAAGTTTTGTACGCAGGGTAGACAGAAAATTATTCTCATTTAAGCGCACCAAGTTTACCGTAAATTTTTCTTTCTTCACAGCCAACTGAATATCCTTATCCACAATTTCGCGCCGGGCATCCAACACACAAATAAACTGGTCGCTCCTGCCTTCTATCTCAAACGAAATAATATTGTCATCAGGCACTATAATAGGCCGCACGTTAAGGTTATGCGGTGCCACTGGGGTAATTACAAAACTGGCGGAATCAGGAAACACAATGGGCCCGCCACAACTCATGTTGTAACCCGTAGACCCTGTGGGTGTAGCCACAATCAGGCCGTCTGCCCAGTAGGAGTTTAGGAATTCGCCGTTCAAATAGGTGTGTATCTTAATCATGGGCGATGTGTCGCGTTTGTGTATCGCAAACTCATTCAGCCCAAAAGGCGTTTCACCAAACAGCGGCAAGTCTGCATCTAGGTGAATTAGGGTACGCTTGTCAACCACATAAGTTGAACCCACCAATGAGTCAACGGCTATGGTAAGGTCTTCTTTACTTATGCCAGCCAAAAAGCCCAACCGGCCAAAATTTATACCGAGTATCGGGATGTTTTTATCGCGCACCAGTGTTACCGCATCCAGTATGGTGCCATCGCCGCCCAGGCTTATCAAAAAATCAATATTGCTGTCTAAATCGTGTGAGCCAGTAAAAAAAGAAAGGTTTTGGCTAAACAGGCCTAAATCGTATTCAGCCAGCGATGCAAAAAGGGTTATCTTAATGTCGTGTTTCTGCAATTCGTCTAACAGAATATTCAGTTGGCCCCGCAAATCAGGCTCAAGCCCCCTGCTGTAAATTGCAATTTTCATATTTAGTGTTATAATGTATGGGTAATTCTTAACTGTTATTATGGCATTTAGGCGTATAAATTACCACAAGTTTCACTTAAAAAGGCTGCCGGATTAACGGCAAGATAGCACTAAAAGTCTGCCTGCACATGAAAAAATAATCCCTGTCCGCCCAATTGGTTAAAGCTGTATTCAAATTTAAATACCGCATCGTAAATGGAGATAATGTCAAGCCCAAGCCCCCAAGTGGCCAATAGTTTATTATTCAAGAGGCTGGTGCCTGGTGTAGGATTATACCCATAACCCACATCGCTGTATATTTTGGCATAAAAGGTAAAAGGCAATGCTGCATGTAACAAACTTTTTGCGCCCGGTTTAATAGCGGTCGAAAATACCTTTTTCCGTTCCGTTGCACGCACCACCAAGCCAGCCACCCCATCAACCACATAATATTCCTGCCCCCGTAAAAAAACATCCCCGTACCCAAAAAGCTGCTTGTTAAAAAAAGGCTGCTGAAAAGGAAGCTTTAAAATACCGGCCCCTTGCAATTGAATATTTGTTTTTGCTATAAATGCGTGGCTGTAGGCCGCGTGAAAACCCAGTTGGGTTAGGTGCATATTGTTGCTAAACCCTCTTTGCAAAAAAGAAAAATCGCCAGAAAAGCCTTTTAGCGGGTAAGCCACATAATCGGCATCAAAATAGCTTAACACATACGATAGCTCAGGGTACGATAATACTCTGGCACCATTGGCAAAATAAACGGGGTTAAGTTTTAAAACAGTATCAGCCACCTCCTCATGCACGTAAGCAAGCCTAAAACTATGCCTCGTTTTAATGGCAGGCCTGTAAAAATAGCTGCCCTCGGCACGTATTACCTTGCGTACATATGCCGCCTGTTTATAAAAAAGCTGCTTACTAAAATCGGTGGTATAGCCCAGCTCGTGCTGTTGCGAAAAAACAAACCGTACCCCAAAGCCGTTTTTCAATGCACGGTCAGCAAATGGCATAACGTATTGAAGGTCAACCTGATGGTCGTACCCGGAAATAAGGGATATGTTTAACCGGTCATTTCTTCCGCTAACATTGCCCTGCATAAATTTTAGCCCATAGTCTACCCGTTCCAAGCTTCGTTTTTCCTGTACCCACCAGGTATTAAAATTTCGGTCTATCAGCTTAAAATAAGGCAACGGAAAAAGATACCACCGCTCCTTAACATCTACGTTAATAAACACCAGTTCGCCCTGTTGGCTGGCAACATATACATACACATCGGCAAACAGGCTGGTATTGGTAACCTGTTGGCGGGCAACAACCAACCGGTTTTCTAAATCTTTTTTCGATATATAATCACCCTGCTTAAACGGTATTTCCCTTTCTATAATGTACGACTTTGTTCGCCTATTGCCGTTAATGGCAATATCAGCAATAAGCAATAAGGGTGATTTTACGGATGTGTCAAATGAATTTTTACGTTTAAGCCCAGAAAGCGACGTATCTATCTGTGCGTGGCAACACAGGCAGCAAACAATAAACAGTGTACACGGCAATAGGTGCCGGTAAAAAACATTCATCGCGGTTTACACATTGGTCTGGTGAATGGTAAAAATAGGCTTTTGTACCGTCATTAACCTAGGCTAATACAATTTTAATCATCTTACCCATAGAGTGCGTACACATTTACTTTTTTAGGTTTCGCATTAAAAAAAGTAATCCAAGCGGTGCCACCGTATACCTGCACCAATGC
>Ga0208741_10000361_pt1 | contig 22628 bp, 21 predicted proteins | sample CryBogCBE03Jun09_FD_184576 | JGI IMG/M metagenome (GOLD analysis project Ga0208741, IMG submission 184576) | Freshwater microbial communities from Crystal Bog, Wisconsin, USA - CBE03Jun09 (SPAdes) | ecosystem: Environmental > Aquatic > Freshwater > Lake | place: Crystal Bog, Wisconsin, USA...
GAAATTTGATGTGAGAATTCTTAAAAATAAAAAATCAAAATTGTGATAATGTGAGAATTTTAAAAAATAAAAATTAAAATTTATGAGCTCTAGCAAATTATAGGCGTTTATCCTCTTTAGAGTTTAGGATAAACGCCTATAATTTGCTAGAGCTCATAAATTTTAATTTTTATTTTTTAAAATTCTCACATTATCACAATTTTGATTTTTTATTTTTAAGAATTCTCACATCAAATTTCCGCGCTCATGATTTTGATTTTTTATTTTTAAGAATTCTCACATCAAATTTCCGCGCTCACGATTTTGATTTTTTATTTTTTCTAATTCTCACAAAACGAATGCGCACGATTTTTATTTTTTTTTTTTTTAAATTCTCACGAACGAAATTATTTTTTCTTCCTTTTGGTCTTATACATTTTTGATCTTTTCATTTGCTAACGATTTTATTTTTTTAAAAACTCTTTTTCTCACTAAATCCATTTTTGAAATAACCGCGGCCGAAGGCCTTCACCTAGTTCTTCACGAAATTTATTTTTAAAAAACTCTTTTTCTCACTAAATCCATTTTTGAAATAACCACGGCCGAAGGCCTTCACCTAGTTCTTCACGAAATTTATTTTTAAAAAACTCTTTTTCTCACTAAATCCATTTTTGAAATAACCACGGCCGAAGGCCTTCACCTAGTTCTTCACGAAATCTATTTTTAAAAAAAACTTTTTCTCACTAAATCCATTTTTCACTTAATTTTTCAAAAGTGTCTTTTTTTGCACAGAAGTTCTTTTTTTTCTTTTTCATTAAAAAAAGATGTGTATTCTTGGGAACCCTATTTATTTTAATAAAATAATTTCTTCATATGATAAGATAAAGGGGGTATGCGCGGCTAGCAAATGAACTCCGTTCTTATCATATACACTTTTGACTTTTCATTTGCTAGACATACCGAGAAGACAAAAAAAAATAAATTTTCAAAAAATCAATTTACACGAAAACCCGTAGGTTGAACTTAACAACTACCTAAAAATGCGTAAAAAGTTTTTTCTTCTCAAAACCGTTTTGATCTCAGAACGGTTATTTTCTCAGCACCTACTTTAAGAAAAATATTTTTTTTTCTCTTTTTTCTTTCTCTACTAATATCTTCACAAAAAAACACAAAAAAAATAGTGGAAATTAAATTTACGTATTTCCAAAAAAATATATTTCTTTTTGATTTCTTTTTAATTTATTATTTTTTCGTTTTTTTAATTTTTCAGAGCACTTTTCCATGTTTCATTTGCTAAGAGCAAAAAATATTTTTTTTCTTCTCAAAATGGATTTTCAAAAAATAAAATTTTGTATACTATATAGGGGAAGATGGAAAACGAGAAAACACCCAAGGCCGGGCCTGAACCAGCGGGGGGCGAGGAAAAACCAGAATACTTTGAAAAATTCAGAGTTTTAATTAAAACTCCGCCAAATTCTTTAAAAAATAAAGAATACGAAGAAATAAAATAATTTTTAAATTATCTAGACGAACCAGGAAATGAAAAATAAAAATTTGCTTTCAAAACAAGCGGGAAAAATTTTGATTAAATAAATAGTATGCAAAATTATATTTTTAGGAGAGAAGAATTCATGAATAAAAGTTTAGAGAAAAAATTTCTTTAATTATTTTAATGTGTTGATACTAGTGGTTATTTTTTTAGAGAATTAATGTTTTACTAAACATAAATAATGGAATTAAAAAAAAGAATAAAAGAAATTGAAGAAAATCAGGATTGAAAATGTTTCACTCAATGAATTCAGAAGTCATGTGTAAAAATTATGATTAAGTCATAAGTAAATTTAAATTTTAAATTTCTTCAACTATTTAAGCTTTTAGTTGATTAAAAAAATCGTCTACTTTCACATGTTATTTTTACCATTTATTTTTTTCGTAGCATTTTGACACGAAATAAAAAAGTTTCTGAATCCTTATTTTAGTTTAATTAAAGAAAACTAATTAGACGTCTTCGTCTAGGGTTATTTTTACACTTTATTGTTCAATTGATTTTGGACTTAAAAAAAAATATTTTTCATCTTCTAATTATTACTCTTGAAATTCTCTGATTATTTCATCCATTTCTTATATAGTATCATTATTTATTTATTATTTCAATTTTTTATTTTTCTACTTCATCATCAAGATCAACGAAGTACAAAAAATTATATTCTTATTAATAGGATATTGGAGGAGTAAAAGAATCAATTAATAAAAAACTGTGTTTTTCTTTCGTTGCATCCTAATAAATAGAAATGAATTATTCCCAAGTAATATTATCTCTTAGTTATTTAAAAATATTTTCCTTCAATCTGTCAAAAGGAAGATTTCCGAACAACATTTAAACCTAAAATAAATTTCTTGATGCTTTCCTTACTTGCATAAATTCTTGTTGAGTCTGAATAACACAGGTTTTTATGTGTCTGTAATTCTTCAGAAATAAAATTTATTGTTGCATTTCTACGTTATTTAGCATAATATCATCAAAAATAAGGAAATTTCTTATGTATTTGTTTGTGTTGTATTTTTTTGGACTTTCTTTTTGCAATTTTTCCGCCTAATTATAAAGAAATTAATAAAGCTACGGCAAAAGCCCTTATTTTAAGTGAATTGAATCGTAAAATTGCACATTATAATTTTATTCTAACTATTTAAATTTTGGATCTAACTAAGAAGCAGAAGAAATAATAAAAATCATTGTTTTTTTCTGATTTCCTAGTTTATTCACAATATTTATTATTTGTGTGGATTTTCCGTAGGATTACATCCCGCAGATTTAAATCGTTCTGTATTGGTACTCATCAGAAAAAAATAAAGTATTCTAAAATTGATTTATTACTTTATTATCTTTTAATTGTGTGTTTTGTGTATTTTAAATTTTATACTTAATTATTTGTTATTTTTCCATGAATAAATATATATTAGACGAAAAATAAAAAATGTCACTGATAAACAACTATCCTATCCTAAATTAAAATCTAATCAACAATAACATATTAGATTTTGAATAATTTGATTCATTAAACATATTAGATCCAAACTAAGGAGCAATTACTCTTGATGAAAATAATTTATTAAATTTTAACTCAGCACAATAAAATTTGGAAAAATAATAAATTGATACAGAAACTGATTAAGTTCTGACAGTTTTCGCAAAAATAACGAATACAATCACACCGCACCCTTACAACACACTTTATGATAATTAAATGGTTAAAATCTCAAGTGATTTTTTATCATTGTACACTGATGTGTCAAAAACAACATTAATACCTAATTTTTACGTAATGGTTAAAACTTCTTCGGGTATTGTTTGGTAATAAATAACGAACGAATCAATCGTAAGTGTTCTTTGGTCATAAATCACGTCATTACCTAGACTTATTAGTCAATTAGCAACAATTTTCGTTTATAATAATTAATTTCTCGCAATTGATGCATCAGGAAATTTAATAATGAATGATCTTTATTCTTATTTAACTCTGACTTACTACACTAAAACCATGTCAGATGCAAAATATCAGCCTATTCTTCCAGTGAATTCTACAGGAACACGATATTTAACAGCAAATAGTAGTAATATTTTGTCTTGGACTGACTTATCAACAGTTTTTTAACCATTGGCATCGGTTTTAACATCATTAACCAGCGCAGGATTTGGAACAAGTACTTTTATTTTGCAAACTACAGGTTCAAGTTTGTAGTGGTTTGATCTATCAAGTAATTTTTACACGAAAACTTAGGCAAATGGTTTATTTTAGCCTTTAAACACAAAATTAACAAATTTTGCAGCATTGGCCGCACCTTCTGTAAATTCTTGTTTACAGTCTACCAGCACAGGAGTTTTATCTTGGGTCGTTGTTTCAACTTTTTCGCCTAATGCACTAATTACTTCACTAAATACTTAATCACAGGTTTTAAATACATAAATCGCATCAGTTAACACATCATAATTAACTGTTGATTCAAATATTGGAACATCAACATCTTCTTACAACATTTATTGCAGTAATTTAATCACAAACACGATTGGAGTAAGGACAGGATCATTAATTACTGTAAATTCTAATATCGCAGTCGCAAATCCTTTAATTTTGTATACTAATTATTTATAAAGTACCAGTGGAACATCAATAAATGTTGGAAATTAATTAAATTGTCTAGGTTCTTTATCAATTTCTTCAGGTTTTACACTTGGAACTAATTTAATAACTTCTTACTCGGGGGGGACTACAGCCGTAACTTTTACAGGAGGAGCAATTTATGTATCAGGAGCTACAAATTACACATTTTCTAGTGGAAAATACTTTAGTTCAGGTACTTCAGGAATCTCGGTGTGGGGCGGAGGAATTTCCAATTTTTCCGGGGTTTTTTCAGGGGGTGGCTTAGCAACATCAAGTAATTTACTTGGATATTCATCAATTTCTACGATAAAAAACCAATTAGATATTTCTGACGATGATTTAGACATAGAAATTTAAAATAGTTTGGACTCGGTAAAAATAATAAAATACAATTACAAATAAAATTTATAGTGTGGATTACCTTTTAAATAAAATTATGTGGGTTATTTTATCGAAGATACCCCTTTACAATTTTAAGAAATCGCAAGATATGAATTAAGAGATGTTAATAATTCTACAGTTACAGTAAATTTCGGGAAAATTTTAAAAATAACTATTAATTAGTGGTTATAAATAAATCTTGATGATGCAATTGATAAGGGTTTTTATGTTTAGTTATAAAATGATGATGATAAAGACGAATTAGGACAATTTAAACTTTATGACATTTATAAAAAAGATGATTTATATTATTATATTTGTGATGAAACACCGGGAGATATTGATAATCTTTAAAATGTACCTATTTTTTGCTTGCAAATAGGCGCACCAGCACAGAGCATAGAGAAAATTTAATAATTACAACAAGGATTTATTTCACTTTTAAATAAAAAAATAAAAAATTAATAATAACAAATAAAAGAAATGTCAAATGTAATTTACGAATAACAGCAATAAATGGATTAATTGTAAAGAAAAATGGAGAGAATAGAGTTTTTATTTGAAAAAATGAACGAACCAAAATAAAAAATAAAAAATGTTTTAATTGATTCTTCTGATGAATCTGATAAATCCAGTCAAAAATCAGAATGATTTTTTTTTATTATTATATAGAACAATGGAACCAGTAAAAAATTTTTATTAATCTATTGAAGAAATTCGTGAACAATATAAAAACAATATGAAATATTATGAAAAAAATCTAGAATTCAATGAAAATATAGATATTCATGAATGGTTAGATTAAGCACGATTTTATAGAAAATAATAAAATAAACTATAAGAAAAAAGCTTATAATAATTTTAAAAAAGACTTTTTCTCTGATTATTTTTTAAAATCAGACTGACATTTTGTTTTCAATCATGTTTTACATAAACATCGCGCAAAAATGGTCATAATTTTATTTATACCATTCTCTTTTTTTTTCAGAAATTTACAAATTTTCCAAATCTTTTGGTTTTAAAGTCAAGTCAACATTATTTTAAACTAATTTATAAAAAAAAGCATAAGATAAATTTCCGTATTTTGTAGACCAATTATCGCTAGTTATTATTTCATCTTTTAATTTTTATATTTATTATTCATATTCTTGATGTATTTCTTTTATTTTTGTTTCAAAGTATTTTTTCAACGTTTCTTTATTAAATTTGTTTACCAAAAAATCATCTATGGTAATTAATTATTTTTTTTTTATTTATTCATCTATTATTCGTTAGTTGTATTCATTCAATTCTTCTTAAACTTTTTAGTCGTGTTCTTCAATGCTAAAAATATACATTTCACTATATATTTTGTTTTGGATCAAAAAACTTAACAGAATGATTTTCTGTCTTGATATTCTTATTATTCTTTCATTAATTGTAATTCATTGTGTTTTTTTTTGTAAATCTCGCAAAGTCTAGATTATTAATAATCTTAAGATATTTTTTTAGTTGAAATTATTAAAAAAACATTCTCTTTTATTTATGAATATTTTTATTGATAAAATTAGTAGTCAATTTTTGTATTTTTACAGCATTAAATCGTTGATTCTTTTAAAAATTAATCTTCTACTGTTTTTAAAATTTTTTCCCCGCCAATCTCAAAAACATAGTTTTCAAATTTAAACTCAAAATAATCAGGTTTTCCATAATTATTTAAAATTATTGTATGTCTTTTGAATTAAACAAATTAATCATCAAGTTCTACATCAGAATGATCAAACCAAATCATAATGTAAGTTTCACTCACTTTAAAATATAAATCTTTTAATTGTGAAGTTCCATTGAAAAATTAAAAACCACCCAAAATACTTTTTATCCATTCTCTGATTTGATGAGCTGCAACTATTGAGTAAACTGTTTCCATCTCAACCTATATAAATATTTTTTTTTTTAGGTTCAATAAACATTTTCAGAGTTGATAAAATACCACCATTAAAATTTTTTAAAAATTCTTTTTGCATCTATTCATCAGGAAAATATTTTTTTATTTCTTTTTTGTATAGTTTTTTAAAATTTTCATCACTAAAATCATAATTATTTACTGAACAATGAAATTTTACATCTTTTTTTACATTTCTTTTCAAATCTTCGGTTTCTAAGGCTTTGTGTCTCTGAATCCAGACATAAATAATATCTTGTAGTTTGGAGTTCATTTCAGACAAAAAAAAATTTTATACTATATAGATATGGAAGAGAAAAAAATAAATTCATAGGTTGACCTTTGCAGGTACACATTAAAACTATTTAATAATTTATCATTTTTTTTTTTTGTTTACAATTTTAAAGATGAATATGAGTATTTTTAATAATTAAAATAAAAAATGGTATCTCATGACATTGTGATATAAAAATCTAAGAAAAAAGACACTTTATAAATTTTTTGCATTCATGTTAATCAACAAATAACGCTTTTTAAAAGAAATAAAGAAGAACCATTAAAAATGTGGGGATTGAATAGATAATTAATAATTTGTGATACAAAAATTGATTAAATTTTTAAGATACTAGTTGATTCTGATTTAGTTTCATCATCTTGATCAGAAAAATATTTCTTCCATGATGTGATCGCCTACTTCATGTCTAACACCTATTTTTTGGAGTTATTTTTTTATTTAATGGATCTATAAAATTTTTTTTTCCATTTCTTCTTATTATTTTTCCAGTAAAACTATTTTTCTAATTATATTATCTAATTTTTCCGTCTATTCATCATCAAACCAAGTGAAATCGTAGAAAAAATAATATTAATCGTCGTCATCGGTTTCGTCATCAGTTTCTTCATCAGTTTTTTTCGCATCAAAATAATCAAATTATGGAAAATTCGGGTTCGGGGCCTAATACTTAAAACCAAATTTTGAATAACTATCGAAAATTTATATTGAACTTCTCAGGAAATCTCTTTGTTCTATCATTTTTTATTGCAAATCTTTTAATTCTTCAAGTTCATCTAATTCTTATTCATTCAGACCAAAATTTTATTATTCTTCAAGTTCATCAATAATTACTTAAATTTCTAAAAGTTTCGCCTCAATCATTCTTTTCAACTCAACCAAGGACTCAAGTTTCAAGTCGTCGATGTTTTTTTTTAAGTCGTTCATCATCTCTCTATATAGTATAAAAAAAAATATTTTTCTCAAAATGTATTTTCAGAAAAAAAAATTTGTCGTTGATCTTCAAAAATCTTTTAATGCACCGGAGAAAGATTAAAATTTATTTCCAGATGACTCAAAATAGGAGTGAATCATTGTTCGATGACCAAAAAGTAAACGATTTATTTTTTCACTCGCAGTCAAGTAATCACCAATCAAAGTTGTTAATTATAATCTATCTTGAGTTTTATCGCACAAAATATCTTAAAATCCTTCAAATTCAAAATAAAATTATTTCATTTACTTGGAAATCAATTCGTTTCCGTCTCTCAAAAATCTCGGTAGTTATTAATGACGATCTAATTCTTCGTTGTTTTAGTCAATAGTTTCATCATTTTTCACACGATTTTTTAATATACTTTTTTAATTCAATGCTAACCCCTAGAGTTTTTTTTTATTTTCTTCTCTTTTTTGTTCTTTTATGTCTTTTTTAGTTTCTTCCTTGATTTCTTCTTTTTTTTCTTCATTTATCTCGTCTTTTGTTTCTTACTTGATTTTTTTAATTTTCTTTGGTTTTTTTTGATTTCCGTCTTTCTTTTTAGTATCTTGAAAAAATCTCAGTTTTTTGCTTGTTTCTTTCTCGTAAATGTCATTTAATGATTTATTGATCAAAACTATCTGTCTTCTTTCTTTCTTTATTTCGTTCTCTGTTTCGTCATCTGAATAATTTTCTTGAATCCTATCAATTACCTCGTTCAAAATTTTTATTTCGTTTTATTGTTGATACAAAGGATTTTTTATTCTATCCAAATGTTATCTTAGTATTTCCTTGTAAAAAAATGTTTCACTTGCTTTAAGATAGTATTTATTTATTTCCTACTCACTTTTTCCAGTGAATAATTTTTTTATCACTGTTTCTTCCTCTTCTGAAAAAAAACAATCTTGAGACGAACTCATCAGAATAATTTTTTTCTAATATATATTTATGGAAAAAAAAAATAAATATGTCGTGTGGCTTTAATCTAAAGACGAAAAAACACAATATTTGATTTTGTAAGCTCTTTTTTATTGTTTTAATGATACATCTAAAAAGTTTTTTTAATAAAGATTTAAAAAAAATTATCAATAAAAAGATTTTTTTGATTAAAACACACCAAAATAATTAAAAATGTTGTTTTCTGAAATAACTGACGAAAAAATAGACGAATATGGATTTTTATTAACAAAAATTTTTGAAACTGTAAAAAAAGAAATGAGACGTCGTGATTTTTTTAAATTTGTAAAAATAGAAAGAAAAGACGATATTATTTAATTTTTTTTCCAGATAAAATTTTTTAACACATTTTTTTAGTGTGGATTTGACTTTTCAATTTTTTTTGGTTATCAAAATTGTTTTTATAAAATAATTAATAATAACGAAGAAGAAACAAAAGAACAAAATCTTTTTAGTTAAGTAGGGTCTGATCTTGGTTCAGAAAAATATGAAAAAATCATGGCTGAATACTACAGAAAAAAATATTAACAGGAAAAAACAATAAAATAATTATAAATAAACATCTTTTATAAATAAAAAAAGTTTAGAAGGGAAATAATCCAGGAAATTATTTTTTTCTTGAAGTGATTGACTCAGAATAAAAATTTTCTCTAATATATATTTATGGAAGATAAAAATAAAATGATGAATCTCTACAAGGACAACAAATTTTTTATTTACAAGAAACTAAAAGAATTCATAAAAGATCATAAAAAAGTACTAGATGAAATTATTCGTTGGGACATGGACGATTTAGAACAAAGTAAAGTTCCGGTTTTTACTCTGACAAAAAACACGATAAAAGATAAAAATATAGTAATGTACGATAAAATTGATAAAGACACCAAGACAAAAAAAAATTTTGTTGAGTTCACTTATGCTTTTTTACACACTTATGATTAAAAATTAATAATAAAACAAGAATATTCTTTTAAAGAAGATAAATATGATATGTTTGATGGACATTTACTTATTAAAGTAGAAATAATCCAAAGATTTGGAGAAAAGAAAATAAAACCAGGAGTGAATACTTATTTTTACATTTCCGAAGCAGAACAACTTTATGGAGTTATAAATGTTTATGGAAAATGGAAAGAAAATAAAGAAAAATAAAAGAAATTGCTTTAACTTAAAAAAATGATGGATTACAGAAAAACTCAGGAAAAACCATGGAGAAAAGATATTTACATGGAAATCATGGAGTTCGTGAATTGATCATTAAATTCTGTGTACTAAATCAACTTTTTGTAAATCTATTATTGACAATTATTTTCTGAATGCATCTAAACACTTATTTCTCAAGTTCATTATTTCAATATTTTATCGTTTCGCTCTTTCAACTAAATCAGGATTTTCCATTAATTTTTAGTCGTTTAGGTTTTCCTTGATGTTTTAAAGCATTAAACGATATTATTCACGCATTTATTCGTAGTTGTTAATTTGGTTACAGGCCTCAAAAATTTCTTTACTTTGCATTTTACTTATATATTTATTTATTTTTTTCTTTCAGATGAAACTAAATTAAAGTTCAGAATAGTAAGGATTTATTTTTTCCATCTCTTCTTGATCTAAAAGTGAGTATTCAGTTGATTCTTTAAAATTTTCATCCTAAACTAAATAATTAAACAACCAGACGATGCAGTAATATCCACAAAATTCATTTTCTTCAACATCATCAGAATCTTACCAAATTACAGAATTAAATTTAAATTTCAGCATTTTCTCAGGAGAAATAAAAAAACCATACTGTTAAATTTATTTTCTGTCGTTTTGCAGTCTTTCTTATTACTCTTATCCACTACCTAATGGATTAAAATAACAAAATTCATAATCATTTTTCTTTATTGCTATTGTGTAGTGTTCATCCTTCAAAAAAATAACTACCTTAAAATCCTTTGCTTTTTCATCTTAATCACTTAAAACATCCGTGTTTTTTAAACTAATAATAATATTTGTGTTTTTTGCATCGTTTCCAAGTAGTTCAATGATCAAATCACGCATTTTTCCAAGTTCTAGACCATAATCTATTTATTTCTCTTGTTTTTTCTCTTTTCCAAAAAAAATTCCAAGGCCTTTAGCCTACTCTTTAAAATCTTTTATTATTTCGTGTTGATTTTCAATTCCTTTTTTAAGATTTTTCTCGTTTTTGAATGATAAATTATTTTTTAGTGAGTTTGCATGGTCTAAATACTTTTTTTGTTCCTCAAGGGCATTTTTAGTTTTTTCTTTATTTTCTTGTTTTTTCTCAAGATATGCAATTTTTCCCTTGGTTTCCTCAATATTGTTATCTATTAGTCTATTCACGTGTTTTTTCGCTATATCTTCCATGATTTTTTTATTGAAAAAACTTCTTTTATCTTTTTTTTAATTTGTTTCGGGTTTTTTCAAGGATTTAATGTTGATTGAAGGTACTTTTGAATCGTAAATTTTATTTCCATTGTGTAAATAGTAACTTTTACCCCCCTTTTCAAGGTATTTCCTTTTAAAAGTCTTTTTGACTTAGAATTTTTTTTTATTTTTCTCTTCTTGTTGTGTTTCCATTCTAGATATATATTATAAATAAAAAAAAATAAAATGTCTGTCTAATCGGTTCTATTAAATAAAAAATATTTCAAAAACAAGAATCAAGTGAGAAAATACATAAAATAAAATAATTTTTCCATCAATTATGGTATTGACGAAAAACCAAACTTTTTTAGAGTAAGACAACAACCACCAAATTTTAGCAAATACTACACAAAAAAAATAAATTAATACGTTGATTTGGTAATAGGCCAAAATTGAAAAATTAATTTTTACTTTTTATATAGGATAAAAAAGAATAAATGGAAAATTCCTAATAAATCCAAACAGAACCACAATTAAAAAAAATAGGAGTAAGAAAACACATGATAGAAAAAAAAGAATAAATAAAATAATAATTAGTTTCAGAGATCCAACAAGAAAAATAAAATCAAGAACAACAACAACAAGAGTTCCTCTCGATTGAAGAGAAACAAAAGTAAAAATACATTGAGAATAATATTGAACAGTAAAAAGAAACAAAAAAAACAAAAAAAGCCTTCGCTTTTCAATAGTAAAATTCAATTCCTACCTAACACACAGGAAATTTTTCCAATTCTGACCCAAATTTTGATTAAGAACTTGAAAACTAAAAAACATAGTTAAAAAACACGTAGATTTTACAAAAATAATTGTAAAAAACACAGGATTTTTAACCCTAGAATTCAATTCCTACCTAACACACAGGAAATTTTTCCAATTCTGACCCAAATTTTGATTAAGAACTTGAAAACTAAAAAACATAGTTAAAAAACACGTAGATTTTGCAAAAATAATTGTAAAAAACACAGGATTTTTAACCCTAGAATTCAATTCCTACCTAACACACAGGAAATTTTTCCAATTCTGACCCAAATTTTGATTAAGAACTTGAAAACTAAAAAACATAGTTAAAAAACACGTAGATTTTGCAAAAATAATTGTAAAAAACACAGGATTTTTAACCCTAGAATTCAATTCCTACCTAACACACAGGAAATTTTTCAAATTCTGACCCAAATTTTGATTAGAAATAAATTTTTTAAGAAAAAGAACAATAAGGGCCGCCAAAATGCACAAAAAGGCACACTTCTTATCCTCAGACACTAAAATGTAAATAATGCAACGCAAGAAGAAAATTCGAAGAACAACAAGAAAATCCAGATTTAATGCCAGATAAGTATGAATTACGATATTTAAGAGAATTAGACAAAAAAATTCAGGCTCTTCAGAAGGAAAACGAAAAACTGAAAAAACAACAGGAAAACGTAGTTCCGCATATTTTCATGGAAAATGCAGATTCTTCTTAAAAAATGCATGGATTGTAATAATAAATAGATTTTTTGAATTTACAACTAAAAGAAAAGAACAAGAAGACAAAAGAGAAACTAAGGGGTGAATTTGATTTCAAGATAAAAACACTTCAGGAAATTTAATAAGAGAAAAAAGGTGTAATTTAAGAAAAATAAGAAATCTAAAAAACTGTCTAAACTCTTCAAAGTTAGATTTAGGAAGTGAAATAAGAATAAAACATTTTTGTTCAGAGATAACTAGAGAAATAAAAAAAACTCTAAGAGTAGATGTAACTAAAAAATATCATAGGAAACAGGAAACTGTATTGATTTTAATTTTCATTCCATTTCTACATTATTTATTTCATTTTTGATATCAACCTTATTTTTATCAAATTCTTAATCATCTTATTCATTTTCAAAGGTTTTTTTAAAATTCTTATAAAAATACAACTAAAGTAAATTATCCAGGTGATTTTCAACAATATCAATAAATTGAGTTCTGTAGTGAAAAATCGCCAGTTTTATGTAAAATTGTTAATTTCCATTAAATTACAAAAGATTTCCAGAAGTATCAACAAACTAGAACGAAAAAAATTTTACCTTCTAATAAGATTGTTTATTTTGAATAATATCAACATCTTAGTAATAAAAATTATAATTCGCGGTATTGTCTAATTAAAATTAATAAAGAATATTTGCACATCCGTACTATTGATAAGGATTCGAACAAACTGAACTCTTCAACAAAATTTATTATTATGTGTTTAGTTCACAAATTTAAGTACTCACTAAATAGTTTTTAGTGTAATCCCATTGTAAATTTCCAAAAAAGGCCTATTATTACGTAGGTATGGAAAAATTGATAGGCAATGTTCCAGAAGTTCTCGAAATTTGTAATTTTCCAGTCTAAAAATATGGTTATCCGTTCTCAATTACCGTGTAATTTGCAGATCCTAATTAATTTTGCAGAAAAACCTTCAATTACTGAAAAGAAAGATTCCCAACTTAAAAATTTATTGTGGTTGTGTCTATTGTTATTTAAAATGCAGTGTTTATTTAATAAATTGTTTTTGGAAAGATTATTTACTGAACACTAACGAAATTTAAGGGGTCGTAATCAAAGGATTAATCAATCTGAAAAATTTGGTTCGCTTGGTTAGGTATTCCTTAAAAAAAAAATTAATATAATTCTTATATCATTTTCGTATATATTCATTCAATTATAAATATAATTGAAAAAAAATAAGTAATTGATGCATTTGAATCAAGGGCGTGGATGTCAGCATAGTACGTCGAAGAGTCTTGGATTTGTTATCCTTGGTTGTTTAAGTCAACCTAAAGTAAAATACTATTTAAATTTCCTAAATTTGACAAATCAGTTATTGAGTGAGTATCAATAGAATTTTTTTTTGTTTAATCTAACATGGAAAAAATAAAATCATTATTATAAAATTTACACCAAATTGGATGCATTTAAACTCCGTAGAGTTATGTGATGGTCGCAGTAGACAAATTTTAAAAATCAACAAAAACATTTGCTTTTATTGTAATTTTCTTGCATTTCATTTAATTTGTTAGTGGATTGTCAAGTACTTAAATTGTTTAGTTTCCAGTGGAAGGGTCAACAACTACCCTAACATTGCAAATATATTATTTATTTTTAGGATCTACCTATAAATTAATCATTTTTCTTATATAAAACATAAAAATTAAATATTTTAAAAAATAAAAATCAATGTTGTTCGTCAAAAATGATCGCTACGTAGAATTAAAGTGAAGTAGAACCATCGCCTTGGATGTTTCCATTCAACATCGTGGAAGAATTATGCAGGTCATGTTCAAATGACGCAAGGAAATTATTAAAATTAACTCCAGATTTTGATTATCTCATCACAGCAAAACATGTTTGAATCGAATTCGTAACATTAGGGCCTATGTCTGACCTAATGAAAAGTAGCGAATCCTTCGTAACATTAGATGATTACATGTTAATTGCCGCTATATCTTCAAAATTGATCATAGTTCCGTTCGTTCTCGTCAGTAAAAATTAGAAAAAACAAACTTATTGATTGCTTCCAGCACTGTAAGTGAAAACAACAGGACCAGAAGAAGTACCAATTAAAAATGGTTACATTGTTTGTTTTCTGATAATTTTTCCAGATTTTGGTGTTAATGGTTAAGGTATGTGACCCTACACAGATTTTAAAATAACGATTACCTACAAATTAGTACTGATAAATGCAGGTGTGGATCCATCCGCAGTAGTGAATGAAATTAAACAATTCGTAGTACTTACTCCTAATTAGAAGGATAAAGCACTGTGGACTTCAAAAGTTTCCTCCTCGTCAAAGATGTAAGGGAAGAAATGATGCAAATAATAGGTCTAAATAAAATTTTAACTAGTTGATGCAGTTCCAACTCCAAGATTTCTCCAGGATTGTTTGCATTTTATCGCAGAACCGTTCAAAGTTGTTAATGCGGCATTTAAATTTTAAATATTGTAATTTTCCAAAGGTATCATTTCCGTCTAGAAATAATTTAATTATTGCTCCGCAAGTGAAAAAGTCTATAAAAATTATTTTCCATTCAAAGTTGCTTGAGTTACTTAATTCCTAGTGACAAAAGCACAGTCTGATCTTCCAACTACTGTTTAGGTCGTTGCTACTGACACTCCAGAGTGAACAAGCATTATTTAAGATTCTCTCGTGTATTTTCCAGGGGGAAGAATAAAAGGTATTTGTGTTGCTTGAGCTACTCCAACAGTAGAGTTCGAAGTAGCATTGATTATCGCAGTCTCGTAATGAGTGTTTATTATCTGTGGTGGTAGATGTTCGATTTGTTCGGCCATTTTGTTCTGTTTTTTAAAAAAATCAAAAATTAGATAGATATATAAAAAAGAAAAAAAATAATAAAAATTAAAAAATACGATTTTTTACGTGAAAATGCAGCCTCATTAATTTAATTTTGAAAATTAGGGTCAACATCATGACTCAGAACTTCACGAACATTTTGAGAAATTACCTCTATCAAAAAATGCACATAGACTTTTATAGTCAATAGGTATTTTTAAGTCAGGATTAGATCTTTCTGATAAAAACCCGCATAAATTAATGGATATAGACGAATCTGATGGAAAAATCCTCGCAAAAAAAGTTATTGACCTCCATCAACATGGTCATGGAAGTCATCCAAAAATCAAAAAATTGAATGGATACCTAAAAGGACATGGATTTTTAGGTGATGCATGGGACAAAGTAAAAAGCGCGGCCTCTTCAGTTCACAATCACTTAACAAAAGAAAAATATTTAAGTAAATTACTAAATACTCCAGTAGTCGGGGATATCATAAAAAAAACTCCAGTTTTAGGTACAGCAGCAAAAGTCGCCAAAGTTTGGACAGGTTATGGTGAAACTAAAGAAAAAGTTTTTTAAGAGACTAAGACGAAGGGGAAAGGAAAAAGAATTTTAAAATGATATATAGAGAGATGATAATGACTTGTGAGACTCCTTTTTTTTATAAATACAATTTCAAGGGAAACATCAAAAGTTCAGATTTCTTGAGTTTTCTTGAATTAATCATAAATTTAGACAAAATTAGCATAAACATGTTTTTTAAGCTAAAAGAAGACATTGAACAGCATCAATTGATTTATTCAGAAGTAAAATTAAATAGTTAAAAATAAGTCGGTTACGTTGATGTTTATTACTAATGTAATTAATAAGATTTAAAAATGACAGTGATGATAAAGGGAAAATAATTCGAATTATTAATTTTTAATCAAAATAATAATAGAAAAGGTAATATTTGCAAATAAAAATGCAGACTCAACATAATTGATTACATGACTCAGATAAATAGCGGGATTTTTCCAAATATGTCATTCATTTATGCTAGATGAAGATTTTTTTTAAAAGTGTTCTTGACTCTGTTTTTGGACTATTTCCAAGGGTATAATTGGAAGTAGTGAATAAACACGTATATTTTTACCATTTTTTTTAATTTTTCCTAGGGTTTTTTAATCATCTTTTTTTTCTTCTGTGTTTTTGCCCTCTTTTGGTTTTGGATTTGATACCCATTTTTGTTTTTCTTCAAAAATTAGATTAAAACATGATGAAATGTCCTCATTAAAGGCTTTTTTGTATCTATTCTTTCCATAATATTTTTAAATTTGTTGGATTTCTTCCTCGTTTAGATCTCTTTTTTATTTGACATTTTCAATGTCAGTGATAATTTCTTTAATTTTTTCAATATTTTTTTAAATTTAGTTGGATTTTTATTAAATTACATATTCTTCGTTCTTTTCCGTAATCATTTAGGCTTGGAAAGTTCTATCGCATTGTTTCAACAAATGCAAAGGATCTTGTCTTTTTTTTTATTTATTCTATTATGTGTACTAATTTCCATTTTTTTTAACAATTCCTAACTATTACCAGATAAAATCATCTAGGACTAAGTAAGGATTAAAAGTTTTTTTGAGAAAATCGTTCAGTTTTTCCTCTTCTTCATCAAAATTAATTATTTTTGCTCTACTACAGTATTTTAAAATTTTCACTTTCTTGTTCAAATCCTCGATATGTTTTTTTTTATCTATGTTTTACTTGAAACAAAAACATTCCTTATTTTAAGGTTTACATTCTTTCATGTGTTACTAGAATTTTTTAATTAATTCGTATTCAATAGACTTAACACTCTCAAATTTATTATCGTCGTTGAATTTTTGCATAAATTAAATCATTTTTTCTTCATTTTATAAAATTAGTTCTTTTGGTTCGTTATTTATCTCAAATTTGCACTAATAATTAAAAATTGCTTATGCAAGTTCAGAAGATTATTAAGTATTTATGAAATTATAGTAATTATGAAGAAAAATCTCATAATTTTGTTTATTATATCCTAAAGTCTACTCATAACCTTTTAATTACCAAAAAACATTTTGAACACTCGCAAACATAATTATTTTTTTTTCGTTGATTTGTCGCACACGATGCCACATTTGAGAATATGATTAAATATCCATAGTTCTGAATGGATTTCCAGAGAATGAAGTCAAAACAACATCGCAACTCCATTTTTCCACTGAAACTCCAGAAGTGATGCTCGCAGTGTAGATAAAAATTTAAATTTCGTTGTCAACTAAAAACTAATCCAAATTTTTCATTACTTCGTCTTTTAACTCAGACATTGATTTTTAATATTCTTTTACGAAGTAATTTTAATCTCCAGTGATTGATAATGCTTTTACTCCACACTCAACACAAAACTCATAAAGTAATTATGCAATTTTGACAGAAGACACAGGTATAACGATTTTTTTATTTTATCTTATCAATTCCTACATGTTTTTTATCATGTGTGAAGAAATATTTTATTTTGGTACGTCATTGAAGAATAATTAAATATCTTGGTGTGAATTTCTTATATTTTCGATATATCTTATGTTTGCAGAGTTTACAGACGTGTTCCTAATCCACAAAATAAATTATCTTGAACATTTTCTTAAATTTGCATCCATAACTATGGTGAATTACGAAGCACGAACCAAATCAATGAATTTTTAAAGAACTTTGTAAGAATTCATCATCTAGGATGATTTTAGTTAGGAAATAATACTTTCTACTTCATCAATGATTAAAACATCTACTTTCGCAATATTTTTTAATCTAGTTAGTGAATCAACTTAAATAATCACTCTTTTTTATTTATCCAAGTCAATTTATCCTTTGATGTCTTGGTAAGAATTCGCTTTATATCGATGTTACATGAATTGAGTGAAAGTTCTTCTAAAAGACAGAACACACAAACAATTACACTCCATTATTTTTTTTTACTCTACTGTTGACTTGGTTTTTCCCGTTCCCATCGCAGATTTTATAAAAATTATTTAATCTCTTGGATTTATTTAATATTTTAGTTCTTTTTCGTTGATTTACTCGCAAGCAGGATTTATTTCCCTACTTTATTTTTTTAAATCATTGTAAATTTATTCTACTTCGCAAATTTCCGTATTAATTCCTAATTCTTCCAGGATTTTTTAGTCTATTTAAAAACTTTTTTTATCTTCAAAATTAAGAATGCAAAAATACACAAAAAAAAATTATTTTTATTTCATTTTTAAAAAGGCGCAAATCGAATCCGTGTGATTTTTGTTTTTTTATTTATCTTTTGAAAAAGGGCACTTAATACCAAAATGTAGAAAAATTTTTCCTTGAGAATATTTTTTTATCTTGAATTTCGTGATTCCTTCTTTTTCAAAAACATATTAACAAATTTTTTATTATTGTTCTTGATTTAAATCAAACTTAATAAAACCCTAAAAATCTAATTTCGGCGCAAATAATTAATAAACATCAGAATCAACAAGATCTCCGGTGTTTGTGACTAAAAAATCCAAAATTGTTGATTATGTTTAAATTTATAATTATCTACGTTCAATAACCGCGGTTCCATCTTTTCCTTTTTTTAATTTATCAGTCATCGGTGTTCTAAAAACAGCATTATGTTTGTAAATTGAAAGATCAAAAATATCTTTTTAAAAATGTTTATTTAGGTTCGTTGATATCGCTTTTAATTAATTTTTTGTCATTAATTAATCCACGATGATGTGAACACTTATTTTTATTTCAAAATTAGAACAAATATGAATTTTCGCGTTTGGAAAGAATTTATTTTTTAATTCATTAATAATGTCTTCGTATTTGATTCCGTAGTCAAAAAAACAATCAACATCAAAATATGCTTTAAATTTGCATGTGTCTAAATCTCCATAAATTTTTTCAACTAACATTTAACCACTTCCTTTTGCTTTTATGTACTCTTCTATTTCATCTAAATAAAAATCCTTTAATTTTCCTTTGTATTGTTTTGAATTATTAACAGTTATTGACCAAAAAGAAATTATACCTTCTTTTTTTTCCTCATAATCTTGTAAATATTCCTCAATTCTAATATTATTTCCACTATTAAAAAATTTTTTGACGGGGGCAAAAATACTTTTGTACAACCAATTTTAATTTATTTGTGAAAAATCTTCATCTTTAAGATATTAAATAGGTTTTGCATTTTCGCTTATCTTTTGTGTGTGTTTATTGTTCAAAACCACATAAAAACATTAAGGTTAATTAATTAGTTCAGAATATTCAGGATTTTCTCTTATTTTCTTCGCAATAGGGTTTTTTTCAGAAAGTTTTAATCTCTGAGAATATTTCTTTAAAATTTCGTAATCTTTTTACAAAATCATAGTCTAAATTTATTTTGAGTGATTTCTTACGTATTCCTCCACTAAATCGTTTATTTGTTCGTTTTCTGATTTATTGAGAATTCTTTTAAAAAAATCCTCTGTTTCCTTCTAAACATCTTTTGTTAAGAATCCCCAACTAATACCTTTAATTTCATGTGTTCTTTTGTAACTACTGAGAATAAAATCTCTTACTTCGTAAGTTCTAAAATTATTATCCAGTGTATTCATTATTATGTGTTTTAATTCTTAAAATAATTAATTCGCTTGTTTTATCTATAATTCCAAAAATTAATTTTTTATATTAAAAAAATCTCTGAACTCAACATAAAAATACACAGAATTATATAAATTTTGATAGAGAATGCATTAATCAACCAATTAATCCATGCATAAAAAAATTTTCATTGAATTAATTTTATATTTTTCCTCAAAATCTTTTATTATTTTCTCCATCTACAAAAATTTATTATAATCTCTTGGATTTATCTTATATTTTTAATAAGATTTTTTTTGAATAGGAAAATATGCAGAAGGAAAAACATTCTCCAACTCCAATTTAAATCTATGACCGAACATTCCACCCTTGATGTCGTAGTAAATTTTATTTTAAACCATTTTTCTATCAATAAAATTTTAAATTCCTTTGTGTAGCTATGTTAATTTCGCAAAATTACTAATTTTTTCGTCAAGTTTGATACTTGAACTATCAGTATCACTCCACAACATTTTTTTTCCTTGTGATTCTATCGCAATTTTCATTAATCTATTCATATTTCTTCCTATTTGCGTAATCGCAGCAGATAAAACCTTTGATTACTCTGATTTAAAAATACTGTAGGAAGTCCCAAGAAGACCATAAAGAGAATTATTTTAAATTTTGTATAAATATTAAACTAAATCAAAATAATTATATTATTTCTGTGTATTTTCAATTTCATCATTCAAAAAATCAATCTCTTTTTAATTTTCTGTCTTTCCACACTGAATTTTTAACTCAATTAATTTTTTACTTAAAATTTTCATTTTATTTTTTGCTTCGTTCCTCTGAATAAAAAGATTTTTAGAGTATTGACTTAAAACTCCTTTTTTATTCCGCAAAAATCCAACACTTTTAATTTATTCATTTTTTTCTAGTTATTACTCGTCAAAGTAGACAACGAAAAAATTTTCTTCGTCCTAGGTGTTAATTTTCAAAGTAGACAAACAAACATTAAAAGTAATCAAGGCCGAAGGATAAAGTCCAGTGAAATCACACATGCAAGTATTTTTAATGATTTCGTTTTAAAATTCTTATTCCATCTAGATACAAATCGCCCCCGCGTTTTATTCCTAGGAAATTTAAATTTCCCTGTCAATCTAGAAATTACACAAAAAATTATTTTAAAAATACAATTATTATAATTTTAATTAATTTAGTGTGGATTATGTCGAATATAAAACAATATTCAAAGGTAAATTTAAAATATCAATGTAAGTCATTTAAAGTTCCAAAAAATTTTTTTTTCTGTTCAAAAGAAAAAGACTCAAGACATCAAACTAACAATAGGCAATTTCATAAGTGATGTCATTAGTTACATTATGTAATTTTTCCTACAATTTTTAATAATCTATTTCAATTTTTTAAAGGTTTATCCATAGTGATAAATAAGTGTCTAGTTTGTAGTTCTTTATTTTCTATTTTTCCGAAGGTTCCAAGTACATAAAACACAATACTGAATAATCAACAAAGTAAACACACGGCAAAATGTTTATTGTTTTGACTTGAGTATAATTATTTTGATTGTAGAGTTTAGTACTTGCAAATTTCGTTTAATATTAATAAAGACTACGAAACATGATAAAAGATATGTCATAACCAGTGATATGTTATTTTTTAAAATATAATTTTTCACTATCTTTTTCTTTTTGTCCTACCGAAGAATTAAAACCAACAAGAATCACGATTTCTTGGATTTCTCGCAAAAATTAAATAAAACCTCTCGCTAATTGATATTCGTTGTGAAATAACTTATATTCGTATTTAATTGATTCAATAAGTATTTTATCTTTTTGTGATCCATTCATTAAAAAATATTCTTAATTTTTTTTTTGGATGTGTTCGTCTATTGTGTTTTCATCATAAGAATAAGAACCATTTAAAAAAGTAGTCATTTTGTTTTCTCCAGAGTTGTAAAAACAAATAATTCCAATGTGTGCATTTTCATCATTGAACATAGGTACATTATGATTTTCTAAATCTCCGTTGTAAGTTTCGATATCGTAGTAACAAACATTTATTTTATGTTCATTTCCAGAATATTTAAATTAAAGTTCATTTTCTATTATTAATTTATTTAAAATTCCACATTAATTTTTGCCTTCATAATCTTATCTTAAATTTCCAAAATTAGCCTATTTTTTATTATTGTCAAAATGATACTCCAGACCAGTTTTTACATTATCAAAAATTATTATTTATTCTTCTTTTAATTTACTTAAATCAAATAAAATATTTTCACTGTTCTTTTGTTCTTGATGGTCGTAATAGAAAATTTTTAGTTCATCATTGATAAATAAATTTTTATCTACGAAAAAAGCATTTTAATAATCATCGTAATAAAAATCAATGTGAAAATCATTTTTTCTCGCTTTTATAATTTAGTCAGAATCATTCAAAATTTTTAAATTACTTTTCTAAATTTTAAAATTTAGTTTTGGGGCAATATTTATTTTTTTCTCTACATTGAATTAGTAGAGTTAATTTATCTGAACTAATTTTTTTTTTGGTTCAGGCCCGGCCTTGGGTGTTTTCTCGTTTTCCATCTTCCCCTATATAGTATACAAAATTTTATTTTTTGAAAATCCATTTTGAGAAGAAAAAAAATATTTTTT
>Ga0208741_10000362_pt1 | contig 22608 bp, 8 predicted proteins | sample CryBogCBE03Jun09_FD_184576 | JGI IMG/M metagenome (GOLD analysis project Ga0208741, IMG submission 184576) | Freshwater microbial communities from Crystal Bog, Wisconsin, USA - CBE03Jun09 (SPAdes) | ecosystem: Environmental > Aquatic > Freshwater > Lake | place: Crystal Bog, Wisconsin, USA...
CAGCAATAATCAGACTTTTTATTCTTGTTACTTGATGCATAATTGAGGAGTATTAATGAAATGAATTTGTTGTTTGACTATATGAATTTAAAAAGATTAAATGCCAATTTACTAGCTAAAAAAGAGATCAATAAATAGGTCTGATTAACATACATAAAAAGAAATGAACACCAAACAGACACTTTTTTGAAGAACCCATTTTAAGTTGGTTGGCAAGCAAAGAATTAAATGCGAGCGAAGGTTTAAAATAGGTCTGGAAAATTTCAAACATTAAAGTGGAAGCATCTTCAGTAACAATTGTTTCACATCAAAATGATTACCTCATCAAAATCGGATGTGTTGCTTTTCTCTACTTTCAAACAAATAAATCTAGGTTATTAAATGAAATAATCATAACCCCCGATCTATTAAGTATATATAGAAAACAATTAGCAATTACAGCTGCCCTATTAAATTAAAGAACCACTTTTTTACTATATGTGCCTTTCATCCTCTTTGCCGCATAGCCAATACCACTGGCAGCTAGCATCAGGCTCATGCCCCCATCAAAGGGAACCACAGGGCCGCCATCGCCACCAACGCCTTCATTGGGACTACCCGGACCACCAATGCCCGGATCATCTGCCGGAGACTGTGCCTTGGAGATGGTTGTTACACAAATACTTACCAGAAGGATAAAACCAAGCGTGCGGAGTGCCTTAACTGTTTGTTGCATACTATTTTGTATTAAAAGTGTTTATTGATTGATTGACTCACCACTGTTATTCATCCAAAAGCAATTCTTTTCTTTATTCTTTATTGATGAATAAATCTATTTTTTATTGATTGAAAGAATCATTGCCCAACCCCGAAATGTATTTGTACCAATACCGATGCGCCCGACACAGAAAATCATTCAATTTGCCCTGATAAGGATATTCTCATCACAGCAAATCATCGTGTTTGCCCTGATGGGAATATTCTCATCACAACAAATCTTTGTGTTTGCCCTGATAAGGATATTCTTAGCACAACAAATCATTGTGTTTGCCTTGATGATAATATTCTCATCACAACAAATCATTCAATTTGCCCTGATGAGAATACTCTTAGCGCAGCAAATCTTTTTCTTCGTCCTTTCAACCTTTCAAATAACCTCATCTATTCCCTTAAAAACCAAGGACACCGCCCACCTTTCATCGCTAGTTAGCAGGTGGCATCCTATCTGACCTCTCTATTTAATTGATAATTTACAATTGATAATTGAAAGAGAAGTGATGCTATTGAAATACTCAAAAATTATCTCTATCCTCATTTGTCAACGATCAATTTTTAGTTAATAATTATCAATTGTCAATTACTAATTTTCAACTATCAAACTATTCTGATGAACCACTTGCTTGCTGTTTGCTTCGCTGATGCTCACATTGTACACTCCCGCAGCCAATGCGCTATTGATGCTGATGGCGTGCGTGGCACTTCCACCCGTATGACTGATTGTTTGTGTAATCACCCTTTGCCCCAACGCATTGCTGATACTTACCGTGTATTTACCCGCTACCACATTATCCAAAGACACATTAAGGGTCTTGCCTGTTAGTGGGTTAGGATACAGACTAATTGATAATTGAGAATTGACAATTGACAATTTAGCAATGTTGCTGTAGCTGAATGCACATGCTGTGCTTATTGCCTTGATGCGGTAGTAAGTAGTTGCAGTCACGCTGTTATCTGTGGTTGCATAGCTTGCAGTAGCTGTGTTCTTAGCAGTAACCTGACCGATTGCTGCGAAGTTCTTGGCATCGGTAGATTTCTCTACTTCATAGGAAGCTACATTCTTCTCACCTACTGTGTTCCAGGTGATGGTTGCTATCTTATTGCTCAAACTTGCATTGGCAACGATACTATTTACTGGCAATGCACTCGGTGCAAACAGGATAGTGAATCGGTTGCTGAATGATGCAGCCTTCGCTGTATCAACAGTGAAATCTACTGTGGTAGTTCCTGTACCCAATGCCTTGGTGGTATTCTTGAAAGCATCATACAACAATGGTTCGAACCCGTTATTGGCATAGGCAGAAGCATCAATACTCAAGCGATAAGCTGTTGCAGTAGGATTAGAAATCTTCAGTGCAATGGCGTCACTTGCAGTCGCAGGCAATCTTCCATCAATACTTAAATTCTTGCCTTTATCGCTGATATAAATATTATCATTTGCTCCGCTGAACTTGATGGCATCCTGAGGTCCATACACTTTGTTGCCAAAGTTGGAGTTGAACGCTACCGCAGCACCGTCAACATTACTGTATCCGGTTGTAGTTTGTTTCAACAAGCTTACATACAGTTTACTCAATGAAGCAGTTCCAAATACAGAAGCCTTGGTAGCACCTGTAGCCTTAGCGGTTTCTTGGAAAACTACTGTTGGAGTAGCTCCTGTTGTTTGTACAAATACCGCCTGACCTGGTTGGATATAACCTGTAGAAACCACTGCACTAGATGTTGTGTAATTACCCGTTGTGCCAGAAACCGTGACTGGAGAACCTGTGATAGCATTGTATGCAATATACTTCCCAGTTGCACTAGATGTTGGGTCTAAATACCAGTAGCTACCGTTGATATTGCTAGAGGCACTGTAAACATTAGACCATTGTACAGGACTTACATAAGGATTCGCAACCAAGCTAAAACCATTTGTGGTTGCATTTAAGCCGTAAATGGATGATTCAAATGCCGACCCGACAGACGTATTGGTTACACCACTAGTGCTGTAAGTGACTGTTCCAGTAACTAATTGACCTGTTGCACGAAGCGTGGTAGCATTGTACATGGTTAAGCCAGCTTGTGTATTGATAACATTAGTTGTGTAAATATTAGCACTTCTATCACCACGAATCAACACCCTATACCCTCTGAACGGTACCAGATTAGTTGCATTGGTATTGGTAAGTGCTGTCCAAGGTGTTGCATTGGCTGGTAAGAAATTGTAATCTTGTGTATTGCTAGAAGAAGTGCCAGATTTATCAAAGCCATTGGCATCAACAGTACCAGCATTAGAGGAGCCAGTGTATGCGGTAGGACCAGTAATAAAGATACCGTAACCGGCATTGTTAGCACCATTCTCTTGCCAGTTTCTGTAGATTGTACCTGCATTATAAACCTCCGGAGCAATGTCGCGATAGGCACGGAAGCCATGTGGTATGTAGCGCTCTACTGTTACATTACCAGTGATAGTGCCCGTATTTCCACTTGCACCATAAGGAGCAAAAATACCCGTATTAGCAATGCTGGTAGATTTAAGAGTAAGGTTACCATTGGTTGTTAATAAACCACTTTGTAAAGTTAATACACCTGTAACACCCAAGTTGTTGCTGCCACTGGTGATTGTCGTGCCTGCACTTGTATTAATCGTTAGATTACCAACTATACCAGTTCCACTGATCGTTTGTGCACTAGAACCATTCAATACCAATGTGCCAGTACCGCTGATTGTGCCATTATTGATAAAGGTTGTACCTGTAGCCGTTATTGTTGAGTTATTGGTTACAGTATAACCACTATTTATTGTTAGTTTCAAACAATTTAATGGATAGGTCGCAGTATAGTTACCGTTAAAAATCGCATTTTGAGTATTGTCATTAGGATCACCAGAGCTCCAGGATGTACCATTCCAGGTTGTAGTATTAGAAGGTGTAGCAGTAACAGACAAGCTACTAAGCGTACCTTCTCCAGAAGCATTTGTTGCTGAAACCCTGAATTGATAACTTGTATTGTTTGTAAGACCTGTTACGTTGATGTGATAAGGTAAGCTCAAGCTAGCAACAGTAGCCGATACGGATGTAGAAGCCGTTGCACTACCATTTGCATACGCGTATACTTTATAAGAAGTAATGGCAGATGTACCAGTAAGGGTAGGGGCAGCGAAGGAAACATCTACCTGCGCATTTCCGTCTGACAAGTCGCCAACAGTTGGTGCACCCGGCGTTGGAACTTGTGTGGTGTTACCCACCATGGTTACAGGTCCAAAGTTTACCGTAGTCGTTGTATTGGTAGATGCATTCTTTCTCCAGGCAATAACCCGAACAATCAGGCTGGTGTTGTTGGCAACAGAAATGGCGGTGCCCGGTACGAAAGTAGTATAAGCCGTTCCAGATGCAGGAATGTTTACATCGTAGGTATTAGCGATACCACCACTTCCTGCATTTCCTGTATTAGAAGCGGAAGAGAATTGGGTGAAAGAAGTGCCATTGTTTGTAGAGTAAGCTGCTGAATAATACATTGAGCCAGAACCACCAGAAACAGAAACTGGTATTGCAATACTAGCCAAACTCAAATCATAACCACTAGCTGGGGAAATGTAATAATCTACAGACCTTGTTGCAGTCGTTGAACCACCCACAGATGCAGAAATACCTGTAAATGCACTGTTTACGGTAGCAGTTGCTCCATCGGCAGGATAGCTAGTTGCCCCAGAGGAAGTGCCACACAATATCTGTCCACCACTATAACTTGCATTTACACCAGTAAGTGTAGGGGTAGTCGTGATGGTACTATTCAAATTGCCTACAATAGATGGGGTATTGCTAGAGCCAACAAACCAGGTTGCTTTTGTGTCACCCACTACATAAGTTTGTGTTGAAGCAGTGTTTGTTGCTGTACCTGCCAATGAATCTCTAACGCCAACAGAAGTGTTTCCAACGGAGGCTATATCAGTTCCATTTGCATTTATTGTGGAAGTTAATTGTGTGCTACTAACGTAGGTCGTTGGCCTTACCGCACCACCCCAGATTACTTTTGATGCCGTAGTGAAATTAGAACCAATGACAGTCAAAGTGAATTGAGAAGTGCTTGAAGTAGAAGCCGCAGGGGTAATAGCATTAATTACAGGGGTAAGGTTGGTGATTGTTAATGTTCTGGTATTTGATGTTGGATTGGCAGCCCCTGTATTGTACACTACAACTCTCGGCGTTGCCGAAGCAACTGTTGCAGCTACAAGGCTTGCAGGTACAACAGCGGAAAGAGTCGTATCGGTTAAGAAGGTAGTAGATAAAACAGTAGTATCACCCACAGAAGCAATCCACTTAACGGTAGACTTTCCACTTACATAATTTGTTCCTTTTACAGTTATTGTAAATTGGGCAGCATCAACTGCTTTTGTAGAAGGGGTGATACTGGTTGTGGTCGGATCTCCAGCTTGACCATCTATAACAAAATTGATAGTGGTTGTCAATGGATACAGGTTACCGTTGTCTGCTTTAAAAGTGACTGCATAAGTACCTTGAACGGTAGGTGTACCAGTTACTGCACCAGTAGAAGCATTGATAACTAATCCAGCTGGCAACCCAGTAGCAGAGTAAGTATTGGCATGTAAACTCTCAACAGTAGCTGAATAGGTATAACCACCATCAAACAAGGTATTCTGTGTGCCATTTACATCAGCAGATGAACTAATTAATGTAGGAGAGTTATAGGCTGCTGAAGTAGAACCTACTATTGTTACATTAGAGATGTTCATTGTCCCTGTTACAGAAGATGAAGAGTTTTTATTATCAAAGAAGATAACCCTTATTGATAAGGCAGAACCACTCGGCACTATGAAAGGAGTGGTGTATGCAAAGTTTACTGAGTTTGCTCCTGCGGTGTTGGCTATTATGACGCCAGCAGTGGTGTTAGCTGTCATGTAAGTGAATGTAGACCATGCATTGGTGGAATAGGCTACCGCATAGTACATCGTTCCGGTATTTGTGTTATTGGTAATAGGGAAAGAAATACTATTTACTGAGAAGTTGTTGCCAGAAACAGGTACTACATCAAACTGTATGTAACGAGATGTATTTACATTGTTTATCATTACACCAGAGAAAGTAGTGTTAAGTGTTGGTGTAACTGGAGCAGATGAGGGTCCACCATCTGCGTTCCAGGTAATAGAGGTAGAACTGCCAGATGGACACACCGCTAATGCACTAGGGTTACGACTATTATTGATAGAATCATAACCGTAGCCAACAATATTTGTATTTGTAGGCGCACCAACCAACGTGGTAGGCGTAAGGCTAACACCGCTTGATGTGAAAGCAGCACCATCTGTATTAAATGACCATGTAACACCTTGGTCATTGATAGTAAATGTTTTTGTACTTGCAGAAGCCAAAGTTGAACCTGCTCCGATATTACTAACCCCAACTGTAGGCGTACCAGCAGTGGTGATATTAGTAGAAGGTACTGTTGCTCTTAATACAGTTGCACTTACAAAAGTGGTAGTCAAAGGACTGCCATTCCAAGTGATGGTAGAAACACCCGAAATGAAGTTGGTACCAGTAGCTGTTATTGCGAAAGTGCCAGCACCTGCAATGTTACTATTTGGATAAATGCTAGTGATTGTTGGCGTAGATACAGCAATTGTAAAGGTTTGATTTACTGTTGACGACAAGCTAACAGACGAAGGGGTTGCAACCGCATTAGTACCTGATGAAGTAACCCCAATTGTTGCCGTACTAGCTGATGCTGTACGCGCTATGTTGGAAGCAGGAACGGTAGCTGTCAGCTGAGTTGAACTTACATAGGTTGTTGTAAGTGGGGTGCCTCCCCAAGTAACTGTAGAATAACCATTTGAGAAGTTTGTACCATTAACTGTGATTGTGAAGCCAGCTCCATCAACAGCAGCTGTACTCGGAGAAATACCGGTTACTGTAGGTACATCCAATACATTCAAATACAGGTAGGTGGTTGGACAACTGCCTGCACTATTGGTTGCAACCAGTTGGATCGTATCAATACCAAAAGTCAATGCTGTGCTACCTGAAATGGTAGAGCCACTGATGCTGAATGGGGATGTGCTGCCTGTGAGGGCACTACCTACTCCATTGGTTATTAAACTTGCTGAATAAGAAGTAGGCGTGTTGGTGGCAGTAATGTTATACGAAAAAGCAGAACCAGCTCTTGCCACACCAATGGTAGCACTACTGATAATTGGGGCACTTGTTACAGTTAATACCAATGTTGCAGTAACTTGACCAGCAATGTTTGTGTTTGATAACCCAATATTGTAAGTACCAGAACTAGTAGGTGAACCAGAAATTGTTGGGCTATGAAAAATTATACCAGACGGCAAGTTAGTAGCATTAAACGTACCCGCATTTGCTCCAGAAACTGTGTAGTTAGTCATAAGCTGGCCAGCACTTGCATTCGCTGTTAAAGAGCTAGTAATTGTAGGCAATGGATAAACTGCACCGTTGACACCTATTACAAATGTATTGGCAGTTGTATTATTAGGCAAAGTATAGGCAGCAAATTTTGTGTAGAAGGTTGTTGTGCTGCTGTAAGCTGAAGCTGTTGCAAGTGTTGTTGCCATGTTTGTGTAGCCACCACTTAATTGAGAAGCCGTTAAGATACCCAACTGAGATGTAGAGGTGATACCTGTGGCTGCGTTAGAATAAAAAGTAATGTCTGAAACAGAACTTGGAACCGAAGAAGTAATCGTCCATTGAAACTGCACACAACTAGCACTAGTATTAACGTTCGCTCCCGTAAGAGCGGCAACTCCAATAGTATAAGAAGGAGTTAATGTGGTATTAGCAAATGAAACTGGAAGATAGGTATTGTATGTTCCTATAGGAACCACTGTAGGAGTTCCATTAGTTGAAGGAGACGTAATTGCAGCAAAACCAGAACCAGCAGTACCACTTATACCGCCAGCAAAATAAGAAGTACTACTCCCGCTTGGATAAGTTGTAGCAGTTACGGTTTGACCATTCAAATAGATGATACCTTTTGTTAGCGTAGTAGGATAAGACCCGGAACTAGCTAGGAATAAGTTGTTGTATAAAGTAAGATAACCTGTGCCTCCTCCTGCAGTGATTGTTGCAGCTGATAACGCCGTTGTTGGAGCAGTCCCTACAGTGAATTGTGTGCCACTTATTACACCAGTTATAGTTGCATTTGAGGCAAATGCTCCGGTTCCAGATGTTACTACTACGTTTTGACCTACAGAAAAGCCAGATGTACTAGAACATGAAATTGTTGTGCCACTTGAACTTGCACCAGTCGCGGAATAAGTAGGATTCATTTGAATATTGACAGCATTTGTGCTGGATGAAGATCCTGTACTAGTCTGATCCATTACAACTGTGGATGCTGTGGCATTGGGACCATTTAAAATTAATGCACTATTTCCACCGCCAGTAAGTACTTGGTACCACGTAGATGTAGAAGATGTTTGAGATTGATAAAATTGAGTAGTAGTAAGTGCATATCCATTTAAGGACAATACGCTTTGGGTAGTTGCTATATTACCAAGCTTAAATTTAGTGGGTAATAAAGTGGTTCCCCCAAGCTTAATGTAGGTATATGCTTGTATTGTACCAGTATATGAAGAAGTGTGAAAATCTGCAAATAAGTACTGAGCGCTTGCACCACTACCTGTAGTTACTACGCCGGAAGTTGAAACACCTCCACTAGTGCCGAAATTGCCACCATTGAATATGATCGGACCTGCACCAGAAAGTGTTCCTCCAGCTTGGGTTGTAACACCATCAGCATTTCCTGCAAAGTTTCCACTAATGTAGAGACTACCTGTTATAGTTAAGGTTCCTCCTGTCATTACTAAATTAGCAGCAGGCGGTGTAGTAGCGCCACCAATATAGAGTTTGTCTCCAGTGTTGATTGTAAGCGCGCCTGAACTCATAACAACGCCTCCTAAAGTTGTAGTTGAACTGGTGCCTGCAATGGTTACTGTTCCTCCAACGATAGTAATTATGTCTGTTGACAGAAGTGTTGAAACTCCAGCACTCGTTGTACAACCAGAATTTGTGTATAAAGTTCCAGTCACAGCTTGCGACGTAATAGATACTGTCCCATTAGAGTAATAAGTATTTTGGGTAGTAGCGTTCGCACTATTTAATACTCCCAACAATAAAAGTAGGGCAAACAAGCTGCGAAGTTTCTGTGCAGCAACTTTAATCGTAAGAATTGTTCTCATTGTAACCTTTTAATTAAAAGAATAAAAATTATAGCAAGTGATTGTAAACAAATTATGAAGCTTTATCGTGGGGTGTTTTTTATCTAAACATTCCTAAATCGTTAATGGTGCAAGCCAATCTTTCATAAACACAAAACACGCGTTACAATAAATACAACTGCAAAACGTGCTCGGAGTACAAGACATAAAAAAAGTTATCAGCTAGCAGTTGTCTGGAACTAATCTGGTCTGTACAACAATAACTGATTCAGTCTTGGTGCATCCGTTTTATTGCTTAGCTGGATACGTATAAATTGAGCGATCACCGTTTCAAATAGTTCTGTATGCCCTGTTCCATTGGTAGTTCCTTCTGTAATTTTCTTCCACTCGCTTCCAACTTTACAGCTCAATAAATAGTGTTGTTCTTTTTTCTCCCAATTACGCCAAGGTTCGGCCAACATAATACCTGCTATGGCTTGTGGCTTTCCTAAATCCAGCTCAATGGTTGTCTCTTTCTGTTCTTTGCCTGCAGAATAGAAGTCTTTGGGATTTGGGCTGAATATTTTATTTATTCCATGAGCTGAATCTAATTCTGATGAAGCTTTTGCAATAGCACCGTCTGTAAGTTTAGGTAAAATGAGGGGTTCCTCCTTGAACTCTAGTACAACAACCGAGGCAATCTTGTCGGGCACTATTTTGGGAACTGTGACTACCGTTTTGTTCTTCATCTTTTTGGTCTGAAGTAGGGTAGTGGTGTCTTCTAATAAATAAGCTTTGGTAACGGTATTGGAAAAGGGAATATTTAGTTGACCGTTCTTTGGCCAATCAAATACTTGGATATACACTTTTTGTCCTTTGCGGGTAGCTCTTCCCCAAGAGAGATAATCGAATGGGTTGGCCGTAGTGCCATAGATAGCCTCTCCATTTATTTTGAGCCAATCACCCATTTCCTTTAATGTATTCACACAAACAGGAGGGATAATTCCTTCAGCAGTTGGACCTACATTCAACAGAAAGTTGCCCCCTTTGCTAGTAATGTCAATGAGTTTACGGATCAGCTCTTTGGTGCTTTTCCAGTTGTCATCGTACGCATTGTATCCCCAATGGTCATTGACTGTCATACATACCTCCCAGTTTCTACCTGGATATCCGGAAGCAGGTATGTATTGTTCAGGTGTTTCCAGGTCACCGCGGATTCCTCCACCCAATCTGTTATTGGTAATCAGATTCGGGTGCTGCTTTGTAATGGTATCTAGCTTTTGTGCCAATGTGGGTGTCATATCTTTTGGTGTATCCCACCACAGCACCGCCACATCGCCATAGTTGGTTAATAACTCTTTTACTTGTGGTGCTGCAATGCTATCAATGTAAGCATCCATAGAACCGTCTTGAGCTGCTTTATCCCAATGCCACTTATTGGGAGCACCGCCTTTGTGTCCCCAATCCTGAGCCTGTGAATAATAAAACCCAAGCTTCATTCCATGTTTTCTACAAGCATCTGCCAATTCTTTCAGTGGGTCTCTTTTAAAGGGAGTGGCATCGTAGATATTGAAGTTACTCGTCTCCGATTTAAACATCGCAAAACCATCGTGGTGTTTTGCCGTGATGACAATGTACTTCTGACCAGCAGCTTTGGCTGTAAGCACCCAATCTTCTGCATTGAATTTTATTGGGTTAAAGTGTTCGGCATATTTTCGGTATTCAGCCAATGGAATCTTACACCGGTTCATAATCCATTCCCCTTGGGTAATGTCCTCTTTGTATTTTCCATCGGGAAGGTTAAATACATATTTTCCTGCTGGTACAGCGTAGATGCCCCAATGGATAAATAAGCCAAACTTGGCTTCTTTCCACCAATCCATTTTGTGGTTATCCGACTTTAGAGAAGTTTCTTGGGCAAAAGAAAAGGTAAGTAAATTAAGGAAAAGTAGTACTAATAAGAAAGGCTTAAAGCGAAGTGTCATAATGCAATCGTTAATCGAATTACTATACAACTGAGTGGGTGTGGCGGGGTATAGCCAATGTAAAAAGTTTTATTGATAGAGGTCTGTGCTATTGATCCTGCTCTTTCATCTACATTTAAATCCATCAATCTTTATATTCCTACCCTTATTTCCGCCTATTTACGTTGGCTTGTACGCTGCAACCTCATTTGAGTTGTATAGGATAGTGGTTGGAACTTGCCAGCTTATCTTTTATTGTTTAATTAAAATGAGTTTATGAAAAAAATGTTTACGCTATTAGCGTTAGCCTCTTGCGCCTTGTGTGCTAAGGCACAAAGTCCTTTGACACCGGGAAACATCGTAATGTATGTGGTGGGCAATGGAAACGACACCCTTAGCAGTTCGGCTTATCCTGTGAGTCTTGTCGAACGAAATGTTAGTTTGCAGGGACTGCTTTCTGGAAAAGCTCCGATTGTACAAACTATTGATGTTCCATCTGTAACTGGCAATGCAACGGGCAACAACAATGTATTAACCGCTCAAGGAACTGGCACTTATGAAGGACAAATAAACCTTTCTGCTAGTGGTAAATTCTTGGTATTTGGTGGGTATGGTTTTGATCTGACCAACGGTGTTAATACAGGTGCGAATAAAATATCAGTTACTTCAACCAAGGCAAATACGACCAATACAGGTGGTTTACCTGCCATACCACGTGTGATAGGAACGTTGGATGCGAGTGGTACTATCAATACAAGTACTGCTTGCACAAACTTGTTTTCAGGCTTTGCCATTCGTTCAGTAGTGGCACCATTGGATAGCGTTTTCTTTGTGAATGGATCTACTACTGGCATACAGAGAACTATCATGGGGGCAACTACATCCAACTCTTTGTCTTCTTATTCTTCTACAAACAATATGCAAGCACCTAAAATAGATGCATTGGAATTGATAGATGGTCAGTTGTATGCTTCTGCTAAGGATTATATTGGTTCGCCACGTAACCAAGCAGTGCGAATTATGACTGTTGGCAAACTAAACGACACCACCAAAAATGAAATTGTTTCTCCGGTGCCGGGTATTGATACGACTTATCCAAGTGCTTTAACCACACAATCTTATCCTTGGCAGTTTGTACAGTTTAATGTAAAGGGTGGAAAAGTAATGTACATTGCTGATAACACCCTTAATACTGCTGTAGTAGAAAGAGGTATTCAGAAATATTCTCTTGTAAATGGAACTTGGGTATTTAATGGTCAGATTCATGCAGATGGCATTATAGATCTTACAGGTAAAAATGATGGCGACAAAGTGCTATTGTTAGGCAGCAATGCCAAGAAGCTTTTTGGGGCATATGACGTAACTGGTTTTAATGCGGCACCTATTGATACCGCTGCCTTGGTATTGGATACGGCTTTAAAAAATTATGCTTTCAGAGGTGTAGCTTTCACACCAGGGACAACAAGTGTTGTAGGGTTGCCTGTTAGTTTAAAATCACCTTTAACCGCTTCGTTTGTTAATGGAAAAACATTGCTTTCATGGTCTACGGCTTCTGAATTGGCAACAAAAGGGTTTATTATTGAAAAAAGTACTGATGGTGAACATTTCAACTTAATAGGAAATATTGCTGCTAATAACATAGCATCTAACTACACTTTTACGGATGCTTCTGTTGGTGCTATTCAATATTATCGCTTAAAAATTGAGAATAAGGATGGTAGTTACAGCTACAGTTCAATAGTAGCTTTAAATAATAAATTAGTTATCAAATTGGTTGTATATCCCAACCCTGTTTCTAGTACTGCTACTATTGCTTACTCTCAAGCATCTGCTGGTTCTACCATTAAAATTTCTTCTATTGATGGAAAAAAAATAGCTGTATACACTGTTCAAACTGGTGCTACACAAACAAGTGTTGATGTAAGCCGATTGGCAAAAGGAAGTTATATTGTTTCTTTTGAGTATAATGGGGCAAAGACTACTGCTCTCTTAGTAAAATAAGGAATCTTCGGATTAGGTACTAAGTTTTAGGTAATCAGTATTAGATAAAAAGCCCTTGAAGCAAATAAATGCTTCAAGGGCTTTTTTATTGCTCTTGTTAGTAGGCGACTTGTTACGTAAAATGTCTTAAAAGAGACTGATGTTCTTTGTCAATACGTGAATTATACCACTTTTAACGCCAAGAACACTTGTTTTTAAGCTATTAGTAAACGTTTGGCTGTTACTAATATTTGTTTGGCTTTAACCAGTACTCTTTTTGCTTGTACTTGTACTATTTTTATTGAAACTAGTATTCCTTACACCACACTGCGTACTCCGCCTACTTTGGTGAATTTTAGGTATAATAGGCAGAAGCTGTCTTGTAAGGCTATGCAGACTGGTTTTGCTTTTTGTAGGACTGATTAATCCTCGACTATGCCTCCTTTGCCTTAAACCATGCCTTGTTTGTCTCGGATCAGGCATGGTTTTCCTTTAACCATGCCTGACTTTACCCCAACCATGCCTCCTTTGCCTTAAACCATGCCTTGTTTGTCTCGGATTAGGCATGGTTTCCCTTGAACCATGCCTGACTTTACCTCGACCATGCCTCCTTTGCCTTAAACCATTCCTGACTTTACCCCAACCATGCCTCCTTTGCTTCAAACCATGCCTCATAGCACCACAATGAGGCTTACAACCATTTTGTCCAGTCTTCGGTCTATTATGCCGAAGACTAGGCGTATTAAAATGGACAGAAATTAGGCTTGGGAGAAGCCAAATAAACTGATAATTAATAGGCAGATTGGTTGCCTGTATATTAGGGTATGAAATCTAAATATTAATACCTGCAATCTCTCTATAACCAATCATTTATTGAACCTTAATAGCTTAATACTTCGATATCAACACCTTCTTAAAACAGTACCCAAAAGAAGTTTTACTGCATAGTATATAGTTTGCCGTATTGATGTTGTCTAGTTTAATTACCCGCATAAAATCATTCCCGCCATTTGTTTTAAAGTCTTCTTTGTAAACTAGGTTTCCACTCAAATCGAATAGTTGAATATCCATGGAATTGAAAGGTGTTTGAGTAACCGTCTCCACTTGGAAAGCATTGTTTTTGAGGTTGATAAACTTTAGGTCGAAGGCATTATCAAGTCTGTTTTCTATGGCTACTATTTTGGAATAAGCAGTCTTGCCATCAGTACCCACGGACTTAATTCTATAGAAATTGATGCCATTAGCTGCACTTGTATCATTAAAAGTGTAACTATTTTTGGAGGTAGAAGTGCTAGAAGCATTTACTGTAGCAATGGTTTTATAATCCTTCATGGTGATTGTACGCTCTATTTCAAAACTTTTGCAGTTGTATTCGTTGGTAGTGTTCCAGCTGAGGAAAATACCCTTGGGAGCAGGTTTTCCATCCAAAGAATATAATTCGGCAGGCAAGGTAGAAACTGCATCCAATGCATTCCAAACAGTATTTGTTTCCATTATTGATCTTGTCATAAACGCACCATTCTGATTACCAATCATGGTATTCATAGCATTATAATTATTGGTAGCCCGAGGGCCACCATAGTAACCGCCAATACCCACATCTTCATTGTCGGCACATACATTATCAAAAATTACGTTGTCCTTAGTGGCTTTACTTTCTTCTTTTGCATTTACCTGAATACCCCTGTCATTTGCCCTACATAAGTTGGAAGCAATCAAATTGCGGGAACAATGCTTCTCATTTACTTCCATGTTAAAATAGGAAACCCCAGTACGATTACTGTCCAATGTATTGCCCAAAACTATGTGCCCGTTTGCGCCTTCTTCTACAAATACACCGTGCCGTCTGTTGCTACAACTATAGTTTTTCATCACCACTGAGTTGGTCGTGTAGGCATCTAGATCAATTCCATCCATCAAGCCATTGGTACACCTGTTTTCGAAGGCAAACAGCCTATCAGCAGCCAGTTGCCAGATACACCTACTTCCATATTGCACGGTACAACCACGGATATAAGTAGCTTCGTGGCTATTGCGTTTTGTGATACCCTGATGCTTACTATTAATAACCGTAACGCTATCAAAAATCACTTTTGCTGCTCCGGTAATATACACTAAAGAGGCATCTCCATTGGTTCCATTTCCATCTATAGTGCCACCAGAGAAGGAAGAGGTAATGCTGCCTTGAAAGCAAATGAGCTTACCAACTTTACCGGTACCGTTGATGGTACCATTGAGTAAAATACATTCATTATCCAATATCTTCAAAGAGTCGGTTTCGCCTGAAGTTGTAAATCTGCCATCCAGATGTACCACAATAATGTCGTTGTTGTGTGCTTTATGCGCTTGGTCAATGATGGAACGAACATCCTTAAGCAAAGTGTCTTTTATGGTAATATCCCATCTACCAATGCCTTCCTTTATCAAATCGTTGTGCATATTTCCCACTAAAGGCGGATTAAAATAGTCGCACCCGCTATTGTTACCTTCTATGATGGTGATGCCCTTATTTGCATATAACTGATTAGCAGAACCATGCCCAATCACTTCTATGCGGTTATCGCAGTCGTTGTTATAAACCCGCGCTTTAATGCTGTTTAGGTTGAAACCGACCTTATTGTTTTTTACGATGTTGTTCCCTACAAAGGCTTCGAGGCATGAAGAATCTAAGCTAACCGCGGTGCCACAGTTGGTGATGCTGTTGTAGGCAATGGCATCATATTGAGACAAAGCCCTGATGCCAGAAGTACAATTATTTATCTTATTATTGGCTATGGCAACATTATCAGCGTTGAGATAAATACCCCCAATAGAATTACTAATTTCATTATCCTCACAAATAAAATTGAAAGAATTGGTAATGGAAATACCAACCTCGCCACAATCTTTAATGGTGCTTCGAGTGATGGAACCAGCATCAGCATATTCTTTTAACCCTTTACCCAAATAAACTAAACCACCGTTTTTACATCCTTTAATGGTTACATTGTCAATGTGTGTTTTGCCCGAATTGACTACATCGATCGCTTTTATGTTTTTATTATTGCCATCCAAAACACCTCCTCCCGTAGAGCTTATAGAAATAAATTGACCGTCTTCAATCGAAATCAATACAATGGCAGTAACATCATTGCTAGCTTTGATAGTTGCATTGTTCAGGAATAAAATTGTTTTATTTGGAAGTTTTATGGGCGACTTACTAACACTAAAACTTCCCGAAAGGGTAATACGCAAAATGTCGCTCTTTTTATGTTCCTTATCAATGGCAGTTTGCACTTCTTCTATTGATTTATTTTTAAAACTTAAATCAGTGACCGTTTCACCTGCCCTTTGGTTATAGGACATCTTGGGTTGCTTATAGAACCCTTGAGAAATGCCCAAAAATGGAAGAAGTGCAGCACTTAGAACTATTAATTTCTTTATCATATTTTATTTTATTAACTCAATCTCCTTGGTAACACTCCCGTTATCCGTTTTTACAGAAAGAATATAAACGCCTTTTATAATTGAATGGATAGCAATGATTTGGGTGAACTCTGTAGTATTTAGGTTGTCAGTCTGTTGGGTAATCAACCTTTTGCCAAGCATATCAAATATGTCTAACCGAAGCTTGCACAAAGGCAACCTGCTACAAATAGATACCTTTAAAGTACCTTTTGAGGGCTGAAAAGTCTTAGCCACTAGCCCATCCGAGTTATTAAAGGAAATTTGCAAGGTTGAAGAATAAGTAAAAGACCCATCTAAGCTTATTGTTTTTATACGGTAATAATTATTTCCATCAATAGGGTCATAATCTTGAAAGGAAGCATTAAGAGAAGTGGCTACTTCCCCAATCGCACTAAAATCTTTTGCATCGCTTGATCTTTCCACCTCAAACCGAGGACTGCCCTTAGTAGAAGCAATGTTCCAGCTAAGTAAAATGCCATTGCTTGTTTCTTTCCCTTCAAAAGAAATAAAGGTAATAGGCAATAACTTTGGGTTGGCAAGCAGGTTCCAGAAAGAATTATTGGTGTAATCTATCCCAGAATAATAATTGCTGGTCTTATTATTCAAACAGGTATTCATTGCAACATAATTATTATAACTTGTCCCATTTGTATACAAACCAGAAATGCCGAAACTCGTATTCCTATTGCAGGTGTTATTGAAAAGTACATTGTCCGTAGAGGCTTGTGTACTTTTTAATGCGCTAACCAATATCCCTTTTGTGTTAGAGTTGCAATTATTATACGCTACCAAGCACCTTGCAGAGTTTTGATTAGACACTGCAAGATTATAAAACTCAACCCCATTAATACTACCCGTTAAAGTGTTGCCAAATACAATATGATCCTTTGCGCCTTCCTCTATAAAGACCCCATTGCGTTGGTTATTAGTGCAAATATTCTTCTGCAAAACACAATAAGAAGAACCCGCATCGAGATCAATCCCGTCTTTACCACCACCAATTGCTGTATTTTGAAAAGCATATAATCGTTGACTTGTTATATCCCAAATACACCTGCTATGGATATTATTTAAATTGCAAGCTCTAATATAAGTGGGTACACTGCTACTTTTCTTTTCTATTCCCTGACCATAAGAATTAACAACTGAAACACTATCGAGTACCACGTTCGATGTGCCTGTTATGTAAACCATCGCCGTTTTGCCATCAATGTTGTTCCCATTGATAGTGCCACCCGAAAAAGAAGAAGTGCAACCATCAACAAAGGAAATTAACCTGCCACAAGAGTCCGTGCCATTGATGGTCCCATTCAATAAAATACACTCATCATCCGCAATAATCAACGAGTCATTAATAGTTGGGGCAGTAAAAGTTCCATTGAGATGGACAACAATTACCGAATTAGAATAAAGATTATGAAGACTATCCAGAATTCCCCGAATACCCCACACCGTAGTATCGGTAATGGTTACATCGAACCGAGTCTTACCAACTTTTATCAAATCATAGTGGGGGTTGGCACTGGTGGGCGGATTAAAATAAGTGCAACCTGTTACATTACCTTGCGTAGTTGTAAGACTAGTATTACAAAACAATTCGTTGTAAGTTCCTGTGGCTGCTACCTGTTGAGTATTGCTAAGGGTGTTGTAGTAAATACTTGCCTTAGTTCCCTTTACACTTAACCCAATGGTGTTACTAACAATAGTATTATAAGCTACCAAGGTAGAATTTGAAACAGTAGAAAGACTAACCCCAGTACTGCAACTATCAATTTTGTTGTAGGTAATTGCTTCGTAACTCGACACTGATTGAACCCCAATAGTGCAATACTTGATTGTGTTATTACTTACCGCAGAGTTGTTTCCATTGATATGGATGCCAAGGGTGCAATTATTAATCGTATTATCAGTACAAATAAAATCGAAACTGTTATTGTAGGAAATACCTGTGCTTCCACAATTGTTGATACCACAACGGGTAATTGAACCAGCATCTGCATAAGTATTAGCCCCTCTGCCGCTGTAATAAATACCTCCTTTTTTACAATTTTGTATCGTTAAACCATCCACATGGGCTTTACCTGAAGAGGTAATATTAATGCCAGTCAGGTTGTTGTTGCTCCCATTCAAAAGAGCGTTCCCAACAGCAAAAATGGATACCAATGTATCACTTGGTACTGCAATTAAGGAAGTAGCTGAAGTGTTGTTATCAGCCCAAATAGTTGCATAATTCAAAGCTAATAATGTTTTACTTGCTAGGGTTAAAGGGTTTAAACCAACATAAAAGCTACCCGAAAGGGTTATTCTGATAATGTTATTTGGATAGGTAGAGCGGGTATTGTTAATGACCGACTGAATAGAATCAACTGTGGAAGTATTAAAGGAGAGGTCGGTGATTGTTTCAGAAGGGGTTTCTATAAAGGTGGCTGATGGTTGGGTAAACAATGTTTGGGCATCACCCAAAAAAGGAAATAAACAGATGAAAAAAGATAGTAAATGTTTGTTCATTACCTGATATTTAATTTTTTTGGCGAATAATAAACTTACACTACAAATGCTTATTTCTTTTAATAACTGATTTATTACTTTCAATCACTTTTCAGTTGCTTTCTATTACTTCTTTGTTACTATCAATTAAAGCTTTATTACTCTCAACAACAGACATGTTATTCTTAACTAAAATCCTTTACCATCCTGTGTTTTGTGTAAGTGAAGGGTTTTCATCTCTCTCAGATTGAGGAATAGGGAATAACAAAAACTTTGAGTTGTAAGCAATAATACTGTAGGGGTCTGTTAAGCCACCAGGGGTAGTAGTAACCCAAACCTGGTTTACCTTATCAAGCAAAGGCAAGCCAGAGGAGACAGATGAAAGATAATTTGCAAACTGATATTGGAACATAGTCGGGTAAAGCAACCCTGTAGAATCTGAACCTTTCATGCGAACCATATCAAACCAACGCTTGCACTCACCAACAAACTCTATCCCTCTCTCGTCAAAAATCTTCCTTCGAAAAGCATTTTGAGTCAATTTATTCGTCGCTAGAATTGGGTTTCCAGCCCTTGTTCTAACCTTATTAAAATCGGCAATGGCGGTAGAAGTAGGAAATCCAGCATACTCATTCTCAGCTTCTGCTTGTATTAAATACATTTCAGACAATCTAAAAATAAACATATCATTCTCATTATCCGCCGCATCCAAGCCTTTTGGGTCTTGATATTTTTGTATAAACGGAAACTGTTGGTTACTCAATACTGTATCTTTAGAGTAAGATGGTAGGTTAGGGTAAGTAACATAGTTGCTACCCGAACCAGGCTTCCTTTTCCAAGAAGTTAAGAACGTTGTATCAGCACGATTGTCAATCGAATAATCGCCTGATGTGTAGTAATTGTAGAACCAAGGTTCAATACGGTAAGTACCAGAACCGGAACCTAAATCCCCATTTATGTTCTTAGTAGTGTTGCCACAAACACCCCCCATTGTGCTTGGCATAAAACGACTAGCATAGCCAGAACCTTGCGATGCAGTGCTAGATACTGAGCGGTCTCTTGTAAAACGGATGCCAAAAATTATTTCGCTACCATAGTTGTTGGACTCGTTTTCAACATTCCATAAGTCCGCATAATTAGGCACCAGGCTATATCCACCACTTTTAATAACAAGATTAGAGCAGCTATCTGCACTCTTATAAAGAGCATGACCGTTACCGCCTGTCCTATCCAGATAATTAGCGTAAGTTAGAAAAGCAAGTGCCTGGAGTGCTTGAACAGCCCCCTTGTTTGTAAGCCCAACGCCATCAGAACTACTTTTATAATTTAACTCAGTTGAAGCAATTTTTAAGTCTGAGAAGATAAGTGCGTAAACAGAATCAACACTTTGTCTTGTAGTATAAAAATTTGTGTTGATATTCGTTGGTTGTGTCCTTATGGGGATTTGTCCAAACAAACGCACCAAATCAAAATAACTAAACGCCCTGAAAAATCTTGTTTCCCCTTCTTCTTTTACTTTAAGGGTAGAGTCGGTACCAGATGCAGTTTTGATATTGGGTAGATAACTAAGAATAAAATTGCAGTTATTCACTATACTGTAATAACCCGCATAAGCATTTTGAATATCAGGTGAGGAAGAGTTGTAAACCCTTTGACTATAAATTTGAAATTGATTTGAAGAAGAAGTGAAATCATCCCCACAAAGCAAGATAAGTTTTAATAGCCCCTCTTTATACATGTTCTGATTTTGAAGGATGCCATAAGTGCCCTGCAAAACATTCAAAACATCGGCAGTAGTAGAAACCGAGGTGACAGACTGTGTATCATTGATAGATTGAGTAAGATTCTTATTGCAAGAAACAATTATTAAAAGTAGAACAGCGGATAGAAGTATTGCTTTTATATTATTCATTTTGACAAACATTTTTAAGTAAACAAACATAATCACAAATTAAAAAATCACATTTACACCAGCAGAAAAGGTTTTGTACTGTGGGATTGTTCCAAAGTCTATCCCTTGCATCAAAGCATACAAACCTGTAGAACTATTTTGCGACAAGCCACTTACTTCTGGATCGAAACCACTATATTTTGTGATAGTGAATAAGTTGGTAGCATTTATAAAAGCCTTAAGTGAACTGATATACTTAATTTTTGCCACATTGAAATTGTAAGAAAGGTTGACATTTTTAAGACGTATAAATGATCCATTTTCTATCATGTGGTCGCTTACCCTATTGTCAAACAAAGAACCAGTAGTTTTAGCCCTAGGGAAATAGTTGCTAGTACCTTCCCCGTGCCATCTTCCATTCCAAGCGGCTTGTCTTAAATTACCAGAAGCATTATACACTAATCCGTCATAGTAGTATCTGTTTAAGTTTAGGATCGATTGTCCTTGCTTGCCTAAAATAAAAATACCCAATTCAAAACCTTTGAACTTAAAAGTATTGGTTAACCCGAAAGTATACTTTGGTGCTGGATTACCCAATATGGTTCTGTCGTCGGGGGTAATTTGCCCATCATGGTTTAAGTCGGTATATTTAAAATCGCCGGGCTGCGAGTTCAAATTATCAGTCGGTCCGCTTAATACATCTTTTGAATTTTGATAAATTCCTGCTATTCTATAACCATAAAAAGAACCCAAAGCATAACCAGGTTTAGCAATAGTTCCTTGTTGCCCTAAACCAGTTGGGATTAATTGATCGCCATATATCTGACCATTTTGACCAAGATTCATCACTTTGTTTTTATTGAAAGATATGTTGCCAGCAACTATCCATTGAATTTTTTTAGCTAAATAAAAATGAGCATTAGCTTCAAACTCAAGACCAGAGTTTTGAATTTTACCTAGGTTAGTGGCGTAGTAACCAAAACCATTATCGGTAGGAATAGGAAGATCTATCAATAAATCGTTAGTTATTTTTTGGTAATAGTCAACGGTAAATTGGTATTTATCATTTAAGAAGCCTAAATCGAATCCGATATCTATCTGACCAGTTTTTTCCCATTTCAGGTTAGGGTTGGAAATGTTCTGCAAAACCTCACCATTTACAATACTATCCTGACCAATACCAGCTCTGTTAGAAGTAAGTAAACCGCCTGTAGAACCAATAGGTATATTCTGATTGCCAGAAAAGCCATAGCTAGATCTAAATTTAGCTTGAGAGATGAATTCGTAATGGTTTAAGAAATGTTCATTTTGAAGATTCCAAGCAAAAGCTGCCGAAGGAAAAAAAGCCCATTTGTTGCCAGGCGCCAATAGTGACGAACCATCTGCACGACCAGTAAGGGTTAATAAATATTTACTGTTAATAGAATAGTTTATACGTCCAAGATATGATTCTAGATATTTTGAAGTATTCGTAGATTTTGGCAGACTAATAATTGTCGTTCCATAGGCAAAACCGTAGGCACCTAAATTATCGTTTGGAAAGCCTTTTTCGTTCTGTCCAAAAGAAGTCGTTTGCCAAGTTTGAGTTGTGTAACCCAATACAGCATTGAGCCTATCATTTGATTTTAATTTTTTATTGTATGCAAAAGTTGCTTCTGTAGTATAGTTTAAGTTTTGGCTATTACTCAAAAAAGCTGCCCCATTATCTGCATCTCCGGTAGTAGTGCCACGCCCCCAATAAACTGCGTTCTGACTATTATTTTGGTTTATGCTACCACTAACCCTAAGCTTCAATTCATTTTGTATGATGCTGTACTCACCAAAAACATTGGCAAGAAGCAAAGTGTTTTTTGTTCTGCTACTAGAATTTTTAACCAATGAAGCAGGGTTATATTGCAATGAAGTATTTATTTCACCGTCAGTCTGAC
>Ga0208741_10000364_pt1 | contig 22580 bp, 16 predicted proteins | sample CryBogCBE03Jun09_FD_184576 | JGI IMG/M metagenome (GOLD analysis project Ga0208741, IMG submission 184576) | Freshwater microbial communities from Crystal Bog, Wisconsin, USA - CBE03Jun09 (SPAdes) | ecosystem: Environmental > Aquatic > Freshwater > Lake | place: Crystal Bog, Wisconsin, USA...
CTCCCCCCCACAAATCTACTTTCTTTCGGCATATCCTTTGGTTTAAACCCGTCAGGTCTTTGAAGTTTACAAACCTTTATAGGGTTTTAAACCCTATAAAGGTTGCCAGTAGCAGCTTCTCCCAACGTAAAACTGCTCCAAAACCCAAATAAACAGATGTGTTTTAGAAATAAATAGGCTTGTTTTTTTCTAAAACACATCTGTTTATTTTATTTACAAGCCTGTTTAAACTTTAAATAGGCTTGTTTATTTCTAAAACAGGCTTGTTTTTTCTTTAAACACACCTGTTTATTTTATTTATTAGCCTGTTTAAACTTTAAATAGGCTTGTTTATTTTTAAAACAGGTCTGTTTATTCTTTAAATAGATCTGTTTATTTAAATAGTTGTGAGACAAATCTACTTTCTTTTGGTATATCGGATGATTTAAACCCATTTGGTCTTTGAGGATTGACTAAATTTTTTAACACCAGTTCAGTTGTTTTTATATGAAAAACCCAACATCTAATTTGTCGGGTTTTGAGGCCTTTATGGGTTTCTTGATGTAGAAAATAAGGGCGATGCACTACCTTTTTTTTGTCCATTACAGATATTTCCGGGGACATTATATGCATTGCCACATTTATGTTTAAAGTAATGGTAAACTATTGATAAGATGGTAGTTGGTAGTTATCAAACAGAAGATAACAGGTGTTTACAGTATGCCCACTTCATTTACTAATAACTCCTATCTTCTATCTATTATCTCTCTTTGTGTCCAACATATTTAGTTTTACTGCTAATATTTTTAGTGTTGATAAGTAAATACTATTACCTTCGCAGCATCGCTAATTTTGGACAATAAATATAATTATTATGTTGAATGCAGAAAAGATGAAAGCCCTCAAGCTTACCATGGACAAGATAGACAAGGACTATGGTAAGGGAAGCGTGATGTTGATGAACGAAAAAAGCAAAGATCCGATTGAAGTTATCTCCACAGGATCCATTGGCTTAGACGCAGCATTGGGCGTTGGTGGAATACCAAGAGGACGAGTGGTAGAAATATACGGCCCAGAAAGTAGTGGTAAAACTACCCTGGCCATACACATCATAGCCGAAGCACAAAAGAAAGGCGGCATGTGCGCCATCATAGATGCCGAACACGCTTTTGATAGCTCGTATGCACAAAAACTAGGTGTGGATGTAGATAACCTACTGATTTCTCAGCCAGATTATGGCGAACAAGCCCTGGAAATAGCCGACAGATTGATACTGTCCGGTGCTTTGGATGTAGTAGTAATTGACTCTGTGGCCGCATTGGTGCCAAAGAGTGAACTAGAAGGCGAAATGGGCGACAGCAAAATGGGCTTACAGGCAAGATTAATGAGCCAGGCATTGCGGAAACTAACAGCCACCATCAACAAAACCAATACCATCTGCATCTTCATCAATCAGCTGAGAGAAAAAATAGGGGTAATGTTTGGTAATCCCGAAACAACAACTGGTGGTAATGCACTAAAGTTTTATGCATCTATCCGTTTGGATATCAGACGATCTGCACAGATAAAAGATGGCGACGAAGCAATAGGGAATCACGTAAAGGTGAAGGTGGTAAAGAACAAAGTAGCACCACCATTTAGAGCGGCAGAGTTTGATATTATGTTTGGCGAAGGCATCAGCAAACTAGGCGAAATAATAGATATGGGTGTAGAACTTGGCTTTGTAAACAAAAGTGGAAGCTGGTTTAGTTATGAAGCAAACAAATTGGGACAAGGTAGGGATGCCGTGAAGAATTTGCTAAGAGACAACCCCGAGTTGGCAAATGAAATAGAAGGAAAAATAAGAGCGAAAATATTTGAAGCACAAACTGCTGGTTTAGGTATCAGGGATGTTGAAGAAGAAGAATAATGCTACTTGAAAAATGAGAAAGCCCTTGAAGATAATTTCAAGGGCTTTTTTGTCGATAACAAAGAAAAAAACAATGGATATTGAAAGACTTTTGATGCTGAACTGACTAATTAAATGTACCATCATTGGCAAAGAAATGAGCAATTGCAGGGTTTGTTTTAATTTCAAAGCAGGTATCTGCATTCAATGCTTTTTCATAAAATCCAATTACCTGCGGGTACCTTTTGGCACGCTCCCTATCTCTTTTGTCGACAGAAGAAGTAACAAGTGCCACAAAAACTTTAGTTGCAAGTGGCGAAACCTGCAGGGCATTCAACAAATCCCAACCGCTCATTACGGGCATATTGATGTCGAGAAAGATGAGGTAAGAAGCATCTTCTTCATTGTTGCCAATAATCGATTCCAAAGCAGATTTACCATTGTGGTGCGTTTGCGGATTATCTGCAATACTGCTCATCTTAACCTTCAATTTGTGCATCATCACAAAAATGGGATCATCGTCCACTATTAAAACATTTAAGTTCGCCATATCAATTGCCATTAAAGAATCTGCAGTCATTATTTGAGAATTTGAGAACAAAGATGAGTTTTACTCTTAATATAAAGTTCCCCTAAAATGGGGGGGGACACCTTGTGAAACAGCTTTGAAAATTATTAACCAAAATGCTAGGTTATACACAAAAAACAGTTAATTCGCCTATAGATTTAACAAGTATACCGGATACTCCCTTAATATTACCTTTTAAAGAACATATTTTGAATAAAACACACACTCACATCATTTGCTTGCTTCTACTCGGGATGGTTTATCTACCTGCAAAAGCGCAATTTGTTACGGTGAGTGGTTCGGTTTACGACGTTACAGGGCACAACCCAATAGAGGCAGTGCTAGTGCGGAGTACATCTGGACGAGGAACAATAACAGACTCGTTGGGTAGGTACAGTTTCACGGTTAGAAATAAAGACTCTATCTGGTTTTCGATGATGGCAAAGAATACAACCAAGTACGCGATTGATACAATTGCCGACCTAAACAATTTTGATATAAGTATTCACCTCAAGGTCTATGATTTACCGGCGGTGACTGTAAGAAATAGAGATTACAGGCTCGATTCGATTCAAAATAGAAGGGATTATCAGAAATACTTCGACTATCAAAAGCCGGGTTTGAAATTAAGTGAAAACCAAGGATATAACCCCGGAGGTGTAACAGTTGGATTAGATTTGGATGAGCTGATAAATGTATTTAGATTCAGGAGGAATAGAAACCTAATGTTTTTACATAACAGATTGATAGAACAGGAACAGGATAAGTACATTAATTATAGGTTTTCGAAATTGTTGGTACATAAGATAACAAAGCTTAATAGCCCCGAAATAGACACATTTATGAGGAAATATCGTCCTGACTATTTTTTGCTACAGAACTTTAATGACCTTGAATTAGGTTATTATATTGAACGACATTTTGAGGAATATAAAAAAATAAGGATCAAAGAAAGTCTGCGTAAACGGGATGAGTAGGTCGAAAATATATAAAGACCCCCTTTAATCTTTTGGTCAGTTTATAAATCAGTACATAAAAAACGATAAAATACAGATATGAAAAGAAAATTTACCCTGCTTGCTGCGCTACTAGTAGTCGTGTCCTATCAATTGCATGCTCAGAAAATAGATTCCATGATGGAGAAATATGCTGATGAGTATCCACAGGAAAAAATACATATTCATTTTGATAAGGGCATCTACAGCAAAGGTGAAACCGTATGGTATAAGGGATACGTCCTTACAGGAACTGACTTATCAGATTATAGCAAAAACTTCTACGTGGACTGGTTTGACGACAAGGGCAATCTTTTGCGGCATTCTACTTCGCCTATGTTTGAGGCTAGTGCAAGAGGTCAGTTTGCAATTCCAGCTGACTATAAAGGAAAGTTCTTGCATGTGAAAGCGTACACCCAATGGATGTTGAACTTCGACTCTGCTTTTTTATACAATAAAGATATTAAGGTAGATCAGATACCCGGAAGTACCGTTGCAAAAAGTGAAACAAATAAAAAGCCTTCTAAGGCAAATCAAGAAGCGGCGGCACCGCTTCCACCCAAAACCCATACTGCCACCATTCAGTTCTTTCCAGAAGGAGGTGTATTATTGAACGGTGTGGTAAATAGGATTGCGTTTTTGATAAACAATGAATTTGGCTTACCTGTAAGTGCTGTTGGTGCTTTGAGAAATAGTAAAGGAGAGTTTATAGATTCGTTTATAACCGAACACGATGGCATGGGTAGCTTCACGGTACAACCCGATAGTACACAACCCATTACCGCAACATGGCTGGATGATTATGGCGTAACACATACTAGCCTATTGCCATTGGGTACACAAACAGGCGCTTCCTTGCAAGTGGAACCCACAAAAAGCAAGTCAATCTTTTTTGTCAATAAAAGCAAGGATGCGGGTGAAAATACCAATACCATGTATGTAATTGCACACATGCACCAACATGAGGTTTATAAATCGAAGATTAATTTGAGTAGTCGCTTGTCTGCAATCGGAGAGATTCCTACAACAGATTTACCTACGGGCGTATTGCAAATTACTTTGTTTGATGCCAACTATACCCCAATAGCAGAACGGGTTGTATTTGTGAATAACTATAAGTTCCTGTTCACGCCAGAAGTTCGCATTACCAAACAAGGTTTAGACAAAAGGGCCAAGAACACTATAGAAATTGAAGTAGACGACTCTGTGCTTTCCAATATGTCGGTTGCTGTTACTGATGCCAACCTGCTTACGGATGTAAGTAGCAATATCGTTTCTGACCTTTTATTGAGCGACGATATTAAAGGAAAAGTACATAATGCCTCATATTACTTTGCCAGTAAAGAAGATTCCGTTTATAGACATCTTGATTTAGTGATGCTTACACATGGATGGCGCAGGTTTAACTGGAAAGATGTAGTTGATGGCAGATTGCCCTACATTATCAATCCAAAAGAAACAGATTATATGCAGTTGAAGGGAACCATTTTTGGCAACCTGAACAGAAGTTCCATGCAAAACCAGACAATATTTTGTATGCTACAAGCAAAAGATAGCAGTAAGCAAACCCTGATGCTACCTGTAGATAAAACAGGTAACTTCTCGCAGAAAGGGGTAATGTTTTATGACACTGTACATGTTTTCTATCAATTAATAGGAAGCAAAAGTGTTACTGATCGAGTGGAGATACGTTTTCAAAATGGACTTATGCAAGCTCCTTCAAAGAAATATAGTACTGTTACTGCTTCGCCTTTTTTGTTTAATTACGATATAAAAGATACCACATTGCTAGAGCGGAGCAGGATGTTTTATAATGAGAAAATTAGATTAGAAAAACACTTAGCGGAACATCAACTTGCGGAAGTAACCGTTAATACAAGAGTTAAAAAAGCAGTAGATGTATTAGATGAAAAATATACAAGTGGCTTGTTTTCTGGAGGTGATAGCAGACAGTTTGATGTGACTTCTGATCCATTTGCGGCAGCTGCAACCAGCGTGTTTCAGTATTTGCAAGGTAGGGTTGCAGGACTTCAGATTGTTGAAAATGGTGCAGATGTATCTCTTAGCTGGCGTGGAAGTACTCCTGAACTATACCTAGATGAAGTGCCAACCACTGTAGACCAGTTACAGATAGTTTCTATGAATGATGTGGCTTATGTAAAAGTATTTCCCCCACCCTTCTTTGGTCCTTCAAGTGGAGGTGCAGGTGGCGCCATTAGTGTTTATACCAGAAAAGGGGAAGATGTAAAACTAAATCCCGGCACTGGTTTAAACTATCAGTTGTTGGCAGGATATACTCCTTATAAAGAATTCTATAACCCTAATTACGAAAATTCAACACCTGACTACACAGAAGATGTAAGAACAACTGTATACTGGAATCCTTTTGTGCTTACAAGCCCTAAAACGAAAACTATTCAAATTCAGTTCTTTAACAATGACATCTCCAAGAAGCTGAGATTGATATTGGAGGGTGTTAATTCTGATGGAAAACTTGCAAGGGTAGAGAAGATTATAGAATAAGCAATTTAATAGAAAGGCATAAGTAATAAGGCGTAAGATGAGGAATAAAAATCCCTTACTTACGCCTTTTGCTTTATTCCTATTGCCTTACGCCTCTCAACCAGCTTCTTAGTGCTTAAAATGCCTCAACTCGGTGATAACCATTGCCAAGTTATTTTGAACGGTATATTCTATACTGTCTTTATCTCTGATAGATCCACCGGGCTGAATGAATGCTTCAATACCTTCTTCGTGTGCCATTTGAACACAATCGTTGAATGGGAAAAAGGCATCACTTGCCAATACTGCACCCTTTAAATCTATCTTGAATTGTTTTGCTTTTTCTATTGCCTGACGCAAAGAATCTACCCTGCTGGTTTGTCCACAACCCTTACCTACTAAGCGTTTATCTTTTATCAAAGCAATGGCATTACTCTTTAAATGTTTGCAGATGATGTTGGCAAAAGTTAGGTTTGCTTTCTCATCTTCGGTAGTTGGTCGTCCACCTACTTCCTTCCAAGTGGCGAAGTTTCCTTGGTCTGTGCCTTGATAAAGAGTTCCACCAAGCAATGATTTAAACTGACCATTATTAGCCCCAACTGCTTCTTCTTTCAATTCTAATAATATCCTGTTCTTCTTGCTTTTTAATACCGCCAATGCGTCTTCATCAAAGGCAGGGGCAATCAATACTTCAAAGAATATCTCATTAATTGCTTCGGCTGTGTCTTTTCCAATTATTCCGTTGCTTACTAATACGCCACCAAAAGCACTTTCTGGGTCACCTGCCAATGCTGCGTCCCAGCTTTCTTTTACGCTGCTTCTTTCTGCAATGCCACATACATTGGTATGCTTTATTATTCCAAAAACAGATGCCTCGCTTCCTTTAAATTCACCAATCAATTGTATGGCAGCATCCACATCCACCAAGTTGTTGTACGACAATTCCTTACCATTCAACTGCGTGAAGCTGTTAGATAAGTCACCATAAAAAGTAGCTTGCTGGTGTGGGTTTTCGCCATAGCGAAGTACTTGCTTTTGCGAACTTGTCTGGAAGGTAGTATTGGTTGGGTTGAAGTAATTGCTGATTGCAATATCGTAGTTCATCACTACTTCGAAAGCCTTTGCAGCAAATGCCTTGCGTTGCTCGATGGTTAATGCGCCAGCTTGTTCTCTCAACAAGGTTTCCAATACGCCATAGTCTGCTTTGGCAGCAATAACGGTAACGTCTTTATAGTTTTTTGCGGCAGCACGTATCATTGATGGGCCGCCAATATCTATCTTTTCTATGATTAATGCTTCTTCGGAAGTATTCTTCAAAGTCTCTTCAAAAGGGTATAAATCAACAATTACCAAGTCTATTTCTGGTATGCTGTATTGCTTCATTTCTTCCAAATCCTGCTCTACATATCTTCTGCCCAAAATGCCACCAAACACAGATGGATGCAAGGTCTTGACTCTTCCGCCAAGAATAGATGGATAGGTGGTAAGGCTTTCTACGGGTACACAGGTGATGCCTTCGTTTTCTAAAAACTGTTGCGTTCCTCCGGTGGAGTAGATGGTAATGCCTTGCGTTTGCAATTCTTTACCTAACGATGCCAATCCATCTTTGTAGAAGACGGAAATGAGTGCCGACTGTACTTTTTTTTGCATAAAAGAGCTTTTTTGGTTGATGTTATCTCATCAACGACCATTAAAAATTTTGAGCCGCAAATATAAGGAGTAGGCATAAGGAGACGGCGATTAGTTGTGAGAACTAACCTGTTTTGTGAGTGTAGTAGATTTGGAAGCGGCTGTTGGTGTACATTATTTAAACCACTTTTGATAGCAGCTACTATCGTTGGATGTACTTATATGAATTTGGTTGCGATTACTTGTGTATTACCCCCTGTAACTGAACAGGTGACATTGATAGACTGGCAGCGAAGTATGAGGATACATTTTTTTGACTTGATGGGTGTGCATGAAAGCAACTAACAAAATAGATGTGTAGATGTGTAGATGTGTAGATGTGTTGTATGTAGGTTGTGTAGTAACGCTTATTAATTGATACTAACACTATTTAGTTTGGATAGATAGGAAAGTGGTAAGTGGTGAGTGTACAGAAAATAGCTTCTGTCTTCATCAATTTAAAAGAATACTGTCAACTTAGCTTTTGCAAAGAAGGGTATGCCTGCCGTATAGCTTACTTCATCTACAGGGGCGGTTTCATATTTTAACCTTGAGACATACTCTACTTGAGATTCGTACCAAACCTGATTGAAAAGGTTTTCTACCGCAATGCCTATCTCATATTTCTTTTGGGTATAGTTTGCGGTAAGGTCTGCCAAGAAGTAGCCTTTTGCTACCAAGCTATAGTCTTGATTGGCAGGTCTGTCGTGCAAGTATCGGTAACTGATGCCACCATTGATGCCATTCTTGAATTTTGCATATAATCCACCGGTACTTGTGAAGGTGGGGGCCGTGGGCAAATAGTCTTGCCCTTTGGGATCATCCAGACTGCGTGGTCGGGCTAGGTTGAGGTTTAAGTCGCTATACAGCCAATTATTTATTTGGTAGCGTGCTGATAAATCAATGCCGTCCCTTACTGTTCTTCCGCCGGGTTGCACGCTTTCGTCGCCATAGTCTGAACCATAGGTAAACTCCTGTTGAAGGTAGATATACCATAAAGCAACATTTAATAAAATCTTTGGTGCGGGCTTGAGGTTAACCCCTAAATCGACACCATAAGCGGCAGGCAGCACTTGGTAACCTTCATTGGCAATGACAACGCGAGCATCGTTGGAGTGGAAGCCTTTGCCTGTTTTTAAATACAACTGCACTTGATTATTTGCTGTGTATTGTATATTTATCTTGGGACTAACGATGGCTTTGCCTTGACTTGTTTTTACGCCATTATACAGTTGTGCGGCACTATCGGAAGCGGGTGCGGTGCTTTGGTAATAGAAATTGAGATAGTCTAGCCTTGCACCTAGGTTAAACAACCACTTGCCTTTTTCTATTGTTTCATCTAAATAGCCGTTGATGTTTGTTTCTTTGATATTGCCCAATTGCAGATAGTTTAATACCTGATGATTGAGTGAATGTGCGAGCCAACTAGGGTTTGTTTGGTCGTAGCGAGCACCAAAACCAGCAGTGGAGGTGAGTGTAGCATTGCCAATGATGTTTTGATGTGTTAACTTTCCATTGTATCCATACAAATTTCTTGATTCGTGCTGATTGAATTCATCTCCATTGATAGGATCGACCAAATAGAATGTGAAGTTGGTGAGCAGGTTGAAATAGTAATTGGAATAATAAACCTGATTATCTAATGTAATATTCTTGCCAAGCGAGGAGGTGAGGCGGATGTTGGCATTTGTTCTGTTGGTATAGCCACCTTGCCCACTATCTATTACGCCGAAGCGATCGGGTATATATCCTTCTGCAATGGCACGATTGGGGATTTCGCCCGAGGCACGCCAACTGGAAGAGAACCTTGTGAGTATTACGGACAGTTTATTGTTATTGCCCAATTGCGTATTGAATTTACCCATGATATTGAAGCGTTTGAAGTGCTGACCATAATCGAACGGGCCATCTGTATATAGGTTTTCGGCTGCTATATATGCCGTCTGCCCCTTTGCCTTTGCATTTTGGCTTAATAAGTTTAGCATGGCAACTGCACGGAGCGTGTTGAACTGTCCACCTTCTAACTTAACCATGCTTTTATCTAACGCATTGAGGGTGTTGTAACTAACGTAACCTGCGGTGCAGAAGTCGCCTTTGTTGGTGTAATAGGGACCTTTGCCAAAGTCGTAACTACCCACTGTTTCGGGGATTACAAAGTGCAAGTCTGCCCATCCTTGGCCGTGTGCCTGAGAAACAAGATTGACAGGCATTCCGTCTACAGCAATATTTACATCGGTACCATGGTCGGCATCAAAGCCGCGAAGGAATATCTGTTCGGCCTTTCCACCACCTACCTGTTGTGCAATAAACAGCCCGGGTACAAGCCGAAGCATATCTTGTGCAGATCTGGCAGGTTTCATATTGAGGTCGAGACTAGTTAATGCACGGTTGGTTATGATGGCGTTTACTTTGTTGGAAATTGTGACATCCTGCAAGTTGATTGCCCCTTTTGACAACTGGATATAGATTGGCTTGCCTGCCATTATTGTTGTTATTTTTTGTGAGGCATAGCCAATGTATGTAACAGTGATACTTGCATCCTGAGGATAATGCCCTTTGAAAGTGAACTTTCCTGTTGCATCTGTGATAACCAGTTTATTGGTGGGAGAAAGGGTTACGGATGCACCTTCTATCGGTTGGTTGGTGCTGGCATCTATCACAATTCCTTTAATGGTTTGCTGTGCAGTTGTTGTGAATGAATATGCAATACATAGCAATAGTGCGAGTAGTTGTTTTACCATAATGAGACTAGTGAGACAGGTGCAATATATTGATTACATATAATTAAAACTAACGTGCTTTATAATGTACCCACTTGGATTTTTTAGAAAAGGCGATTGGTTTTACTTTGAGAGGGTGGAATTGATTAATATTTTCTGCAAGCCCTTTACAAATGCTTTTGTTGTGTGCATACCCGATAGTGGGTTGTGTACGCCACCTGTGAAGAAAAAGTGCAGCCATTGTGTGGTTGCACTGTGTAATTATTTGCGTAAGCGTATTCCAGTTTGAAATTGGTTTGACTAGTAGACACAATTGATGTTATACCAACACTTGCAAGAAAGAGGTTTGCTGAACTATTTCTTTAGCGAATGAACACGTGAAACACGTGCACTAACCCTGCAAAATGGTTGCATAAGCCGTAAGGAAGGTAACGATTATGTTGTAAGATGAGAACTTAACTGTTTGTGACTTTGTCATTTTTTTAAGTTTGATGGTGAATTGTAAGTGTTTGTTGAAAATTTATGAAAAATAGATGGGGTTTATCGGGCATAAGGTGGGGATTATCACACCTTTGGTGACCTTTATCGCTCCATTTGTATGCTATGTTGTCAGTCGGGTGGGGTTTATCGCACCTCGTGTATGCTATGTCGTCAGTCGGGTGGGGTTTATCGGGCATTGGGTGGGGTTTATCGCAAGTTGCCTGAGCGTTATTTAATATACTATATATATTGTAAATCACTGCCCAAAAAAGTTAATGCCAGTATTTGTTACTTTACGACATACCCACTTGGGTTCTTTAAAAACTCAGCCTTGCAGCCATCACCACAAAAGGCTATTGGTTTGCCTTTGTATAAAGTAGAATCGCCGATGCCAAATTTTAGCTTCATTCCACAAACAGGGTCGATTGTATTGCTGAATTTGATTTGAGAGAAGTCTTTTTTGGGGATTGCTGTAGTATCCATTGCAGGCTTTGTAGTTTGTGCCTGTTGATTGTTTTTGCAACTTGCCATTATAGAAATGAGGGTAAACAAAATTGTTGTCTTTTTCATTTTATGAGTGTTTAATTTGTATTTTTCTTTTTCTATACCATAAAAGGAAGCCAGTGATTGATAAAAAGGCTGGCGTAAAACCCATAATGCACCAAATTGTTTTGCCAACAGTTCCTAAAGCCCACCCGGTATGAAAAAGAGAGAAATTGATGTTATCGAACTTTTCGGATGCTGAAAGCTTTTCCCAAGGGGTATATACAGTATTTGTGAATCGCCCTGCACTATCGAAATTGACTAAAGCATAATTGCCATAAGCAAAAAACATTGATTCCTGTGCAGTACCAAATGCAGTGATGCTGCCGTCTTCGCCACTATTTACCGACACTATATCGAACTTCATGGATGGGAATTTTTTAACGGCAATTGTCCTTAAACTATCCAATGAAATGCCTGATAGTGGATATTGTATTTTGTGATGTTGGTGTTTTGCTTCATGGGTAGTATGCGTATATTTATCCCACCACTTCTCTACAAAGAATTTCTTTTGGTAATAAATACCCGAACCAAAAATGAGAAAATTGAATAGCAATGCCCAAACGCCAACTACCCTGTGCAAACCCGAAGTAGCCAAACGCCAATTGGAAAACTTAATCTTTTCTTTAAAAGTGAGTACCTTGATGATATGTTTTCTATAAAAAATAAAGCCTGTGATGAGACTTACCAATAAAGCAAAGTCAAGCAGTACCACAAACAATTCACCGCCTTCGCCAAAGGCTAGAGAATAGTGGAAGCCCATTATCCAATCTATGATATTGTTTTTACCATTGCTGTTTGCTTCTAAAAGACGTTCGCCAGTATATGGGTTTAGATTATTGACCCTGTATTGCATTGAAGTAGTAAAAAGTTGAGGCTCTACGTGGTCAACGCCACTAAAAAATGCTGGTTTATTTTTGTAAACTTCATCGAAGCCACACACATAGTAGGGCATTGCAGGGAAGTCCTTCCTGGCAATTGAAAATATGGTGTCATAAGATAATCTCTTTCTGTTTTCTTCGAGTTTGTAATCCATTTTCCTTCCATATATCAAACTGTTTAGTTCGAACCTGAAAACAGATATTGCACCACTAATGGAAATAAGCAGAAAGAAGATCCCCAAAAATAAACCTAGCCAACTGTGTATGGCAAACAGTTTCCTGTTTAAATTTATTTTACTCATTTTTATTCATTTAAAACCTTTCCGAATGCCTGAGCATTCGGAAAAGCTGGTTAGTAAGTACTATTTAATAGTGTAATGAACGCCCAATTTCCAGTTAACTGGATTGCCTTGCATCACCATAAAATCGGAAGCATACCAACCGGGTATGTAGATTGTATTGGTGAGATTGTAACCATTCAGTGAAAAATCGAAACGCTTGTAGTTGTAATTTACCCCTGCATCCAATATAAAGTAAGATGGCATCAGGAATTTGGGCGCATACAGCGTAGAACCTAGCCTTTTGCTCACGTATTTACCACCAACAATTACACTTAATCCTTTGAGAGATGATTGGTTTGGAAGGCTATACTTTACCCAAAGATTGGCAATGCTATGAGGCGAATTGTCGTAACGGTCACCTTTGTTTCCCAATGGACTATTGAGCGCAAAAACTTCATTGTTGTAGGCATAAGAACCTTGAATAGAGAACTGATTGATGTTGCCTTGCAAGGTTAATTCTGCACCTCTACTTGAAAGCCCGGGAATAGCGACCTCGTGGTTTGGATTGGTAGGGGTGGGTAGGGTAGCCAGTTGATTTTTCCAGTAAATATTATAGACAGCCACCGTAGAAAGCAGCTTTCCATTGAACCAAATTCCCTTATATCCCACTTCCTCTTGTTCGCCTATTTGTGGTGGAAATGGTCCACCATTATTGCGGCTATTGTCATATTGTGGTGAATAAGATTGACAATAGCTTGCATAAACCGATTGATTTTTATTGAAGCTATACACAAAACCACCCCTTGGAATAAAAGCTCGAGCCGTTGAACTATCATTGGATTGGGTGTAATTATCCGAACCATTAGGTTTTGAAACCCAATCAAAAGTTTCATATCTACCAGCCAACAACACCTTGATATGATCGCCTATCGAAATTAAATCCTGTACATAAGGGGCAATTTGAATCGTTTGATTTTTATTGTCCTGAATATATTCAGCCGCACTCTCTGGGAAATTGGCAGCAGAGTAAACATCATTACTAAAGTTGGGATTTGAGAAACTAATGGTAGGGGCTGCCCACTGACCATAAAAATCCTTGCTACCATAAATTTGATAATCGAGTCCTGAAACCACTGTATTCTTGGCTTTACCAATCAAAAAGCTCTCGGTTGTGTAGAGGCTATTGATGAAATTGAAGCTATTGTCATTCCAAGCGGTGAGTTGCCTTCCTGTGACTGAATCGGGGTAAGAAGTGAAGAAATTGGTGCCTGAAAAGAAGTTTCCACCAAAGTTCACTTCATTCAATTTAGAACTAGTATATCTAGAGGTAAACGTCAATTTAAAATCTTTATTGAACTCGTGATTAAAGGCTAGACTGACACTGTTTTCATGCGTAACCGCAAAATCGGCTGGACTATAAAAGGCGGTCGTATTGAGTAAATGTTTCCAATCGTATGTACTATCGGGTTTCATTAAAATGGCACTACCCCAAAATTCAAATTCCCTTGCGTGATAATCTTTATGTACATAATCGAGCGTAAGACTAGTTTTGTCATTGAACTTATAGCTGAGAGAAGGGGCTATAACGATGTTATTGGTATATTGATATTGGAAATAGCTATTCTGATTATTGCCACCAATATTCAACCGATAGGTAAGTTTCTTATCCTTTGTTATTGCGCCACCCAAATCAACAGAGGCATCAATCAAACCCCAAGAACCTGTAGTGATGTTGAAAGCATAATAGGGATGGTCGATAGGCTTTTTTGTCACCATATTAATAACACCACCTGGCGTACCCACACTATACAATGCAGCAGCAGGACCTCCAATATTTTCTACACTTTCAATGTTGTACAGAAAAGGGGTTTCTTGCCAATAGTGCATATTGCCCAAGGTTCCATCAGTAGTCAAAAAGTTGTTGCTACCCGTAGATTCAATGCTAGAAAACCCACGCATCGTAAAGGAAGAATAGTTATTGTTGTTGATAACGCCCACCATATTCTTGGTAAGGTCATTCAGGTTTTGAGCGGCTTGGTCTTTAATCAACTGTTGGGAAATTACCTGAATAGATTGAGGTATTTCTACTAAAGCGAGTGGCATCCTCAAACCAGAATTAGCCTCTTTTACTAAATATTTCTTTTGCAGATTTGCCTGAACAGTCACAGGCTCTAATGTTTGGGTAGATTCGTTCAACTGTAAATTGAGAGGGGCATTTTGTTTTGCCGTAACGGACACGTTTTCTTTATACCCCTTGTAACTTACGCCTTTAACCTTTAGCGTGTAAGTTCCCGTTGGAATGTTCTTGAAAATAAAGAAACCGTCCTCATCGGTTGAGGTAGCAAACTGATTGTCGTTGAGTGTTACTGTTAACCCAGCCAACGGTTCGTGTTTGCTGTTTTGTAGTGTTCCTTGGATAGTGCCTTTGTTGGTTTGGGCAAATGAAGTTGCTAAAAGGCAAAGGGAAAGTATTATAAAAAGTAGTCTTTTCATTCTAGTTGTTTTCTTCGTTTATAAATTTGAATAATTCAATTTCTGTACTTTTCTCGTGGTATTTAATGACCATCATTCGGTAAAACATTTTTAGAGTTAATCCCAACACAATCGCTACCAATAGGAATGATATATAAATTAAGCCTGTTTCAGAGACAGCCCAATGCCCGATTGATTGCCCATAAGTTTTAATAACCCAAATGATAAGTAATAATGAACCCACTGAAGAAAGTTCTTTTAGTATCTGGTAATAACGCCAGCGTTTCAGCCCTTGGCTGATTAATTTTATTAATAATTTCATTGTAAAAATTAGTTGATTAGTAAATGAAAGTGCATTCGGACAAGCCGGATTGCTTAATGCAATATAAAAGCACAAGACACACTAGGGTAGCACAAAGTCGCTTATCTAACCGCTCATGAAATGCAGTAGATAATGTAACTTTAGTTCCTTTCAATAAAAATGTAAGAAGTATTAAGCCCCAGGTGGATGGAAGATAGAATAGGATTTGTCAATGGCTTTACCATCAGAAGAATTGATATAAGTATTGGATTGTTCTATTGTAACTGGCGTAGAAATATTTAAAAAGAATGACTTATAGGAAAGAACCTCAGACTCTTTGCTTGATTTGCGTTCATTGCTTTGCTTGTCTTCGTTGGTATCTTTATTTAGTCTTTTGCGTAATTGACACTTACCGTGGCAACAGCATTTGGGTTTGTTTCTGTTTTCACAAAGGTTTTTGGCTATGTAGTCTTGATTTGCATAGAAAGTACAAACAATAACAGCCTTACTAAACATCTGTGCCGTAAAGGCAAGCAGGAATAGTAGTGCAATTAGTTGTTTAAACATTTTGCAAATATAATAAGATAAATATCATTGCTGCTTTAATGGGAAACATCTACTACCTCGTTTATCACTATCTCAACCTTGGGTGTGTCGGTATAAATAACATACGAATTGATTCCAAGATAAAACAGTCTGAATTTATGAATTATCATATAACATTTTCTGGAATCGATCACATCTCTTAAACGCTTATAGTCGTAATCACAACTATGGGAAATTAGTAGAACCCATATGCAGTAGAGGTAACATGAAGGCTGTAATGATTATTCTTCTAAAACTTGGAGACTAAAACTATTAATATATTGAATACCGTTTTTTAGTTTAGACAGACTGATAAGGTTTAAATAATTTGAGCTTGGTTAAAGACTTTTAAGAAAAAAAGAATAGGTGCGAAATGTTGGTGACAGTTAACTATTTTCGTGACTTAAAGAAATTCTAACGATGAACAGTTTAAAAAAAGTAATGGTAACGGGTTGCTTCGATTTAATGCATAGTGGTCATGTGGCATTTTTGAATGAGGCTAGGAAATTGGGTGAAGTTTATGCTTGCATTGGTAATGACGAAAACGTGTTTCAACTGAAAGGTCGTTACCCTGTAAATCATCAGTATGAAAGAAAATATATGCTGGAAAACTTGCAGGCGGTATCACATTGCAGAATCAACAATGGCTATGGTATCATTGATTTTCTGGAAGAAATGAATGAAATAAAGCCTGATATCTTTTTGGTTAATGAAGATGGATCTACTCCCGAGAAAGCTAAAATTTGTGCAGAAAGGGGAATTGAATATAAGGTTTTTCATAGGGTTCCTCACGGCGATTTGCCTGTACGCTCGACCACAAGCCTGAGAACAGAGTGCCTGATTCCTTTTAGGATAGATCTGGCGGGGGGATGGCTAGACCAGCCCTTTGTTTCTAAGTTTTATCCTGGTCCGGTTCTAACCGTATCAATAGAGCCAACAATTGAATTCAATAATAGAAGCGGCATGTCTAGCAGTACGCGTAATAAGGCTATAGAGTTGTGGCGTACAGAAATTCCTTCAGGAGACAAGGAAAAACTTGCTAAGGTTTTGTTTACCTACGAAAATCCTCCAGGCACAAAAGTTATTGCTGGATCGCAAGACGCATTGGGTATTGTATTACCATGCCTAAACAAACTGAATTACAGTGGTGACTATTGGCCTGAAAAGATAGAATCGGTATATGACGAAGATATTATCAATTGGATTGAACATCATTTGTTTTTGGTAACGTTGGGGCCAAGACATTCCTCCTACTCTGTATTGGACAACACAAATATTACTGAAGCAGGTGCCAAAGCATTGGCAGTTGCTGCTGAAGATTGTTGGAGTGCCGTTCTAGCAAAGGATGTTGAGGCATTTGGCAAAGCATTCACTGCTTCTTTTGATGCACAGATAAGTATGTTTCCTCACATGGTAAACGAGGATATATTGGCACAGATTGATGTTTACAAAAACAAAGTAGCCGGTTGGAAACTAAGTGGTGCAGGCGGCGGTGGATACTTGATATTTGTAAGCGATAAGCCATTGGAAAACGCCATCCAAATTAAGATTAGACGGAGAGATACAAACTAATAAACTATGATTAATGTGTAGCAATTAGTTTTACCGATAATTATTCTCTGATTAGGCAAGGAAGGGCATTAATAGAAATATTGATTTACCTTCCTTGCTTTCTTTTTGGATATCAGGTATTTTTATTTTATTTTTATTCTGAATTATAGCTAAACTTTATTGATGAAGCTGTTACGTCATATACCATTCTTGCGCGCTGTACTACTTCATAGCATTACCGCCTTTGGCGGACCCGCACATTATGGCGTGATGTTGAAGACCTTTGCCAACGAAAGACACGACATCACAGAAATAGAGCTGATGGACTTTGTAAGCTTCTGCAATATGCTACCAGGTGCATCTTCCACTCAAGTTTTAACACTTATCGGATATAAACGAGGTGGTATTCCACTTGCAATTCTCACCTTAGCTATTTGGGTAATGCCCGCCTGCATACTAATGAGCGGCCTTTCATTTTTACTTGATTACTTCGACGATAGAGATATTACGGTAAAAATATTTCATTTTTTACAGCCAATGGCAGTAGGATTCATTGCTTTTGCAGCATTCAGGGTTTACAAAATAGCCATATATAATACCATTACCAGAGTAATCTTAGGGTTTGCGATAGTACTTACATTTGTCTTTTTTAAGACTCCCTGGATATTTCCTGCACTAATAATTGTGGCAGGAATTGTTACCAACTTCAGCAGCAAACGTATTCCACAAAAGGGAGTTCCCTCCAAGCAAATAAAGTGGGGCAATATGCTCATTTTCCTAGCACTATTTGGCTTAGCGGGTTATCTGTCGGAAACTGCTACAAGAAATAAGTGGAAAAATCATAAGGCATATAATGTATTTGAAAGTAGTTATCGTTTTGGAAGCCTAGTATTTGGAGGCGGTGATGTATTGATACCAATGATATATGAACAGTATGTAGTGCGCCCTTCCACTCCACATATCATTGCAGCACACAGGGATGTTTTGAAAATGAATAAAACAGATTTTCTGACTGGTTCTGGGATTGTAAGAGCTATACCGGGGCCGATATTTGCAATAGGATCTTTTACAGGAGGAATGACTCTACGAGAAGACAATAGAGTTTCAACGCAGTTACTAGGCTGTATATTGGGTGGTTTGGGAATTTTTTTACCTAGTCTTCTGTTAGTATTATTTTTCTTTCCTGTTTGGCATAATCTAAAGAAATATGCAGTCATTTATCGTTCACTCGAGGGGATCAATGCAGTAGTAGTTGGATTGATGGTAGGAGCAACCTTATACTTAACAAATGACATCTTGAATATAAACCAAAAATCAAATAATTTTTTAGTAGCCGCAGATGCAGGAATTATATTAGCTACATTTTTGACCTTACGATTTTCTAAGATACCCCCTCCCGTGATTGTATTGGCCTGTATAGCATTGGGTTGGCTGATATAGTTAAAAGTTAAGCCGCTGCTAAAAAGTAACAAAAAAATAATCTTAGATATTACCTTTGTTGTCTTATGCTTACAGACTTATTTTGGTGCTTGGTCATCTATTTGTTATATCGCTTCGTTTTTGAGTTGGTAATACCCATTACAAAAACAGTAAGCAAAATGAAAACAACCGTTTCGCAGATGCAAGAGCAGCAACAACAATTCAACCAAACACAACAGGCAAAGCAACCCACCCCAGCTGGTAAACCAAGCACAACGAGCATCAATGATGAATATATAGACTTTGAAGAAGTGAAGGACTAATAAATGCTTGCTAATTTTAATTCTTAGTACAAAAAAGGCTGTTGACAATATTAAATTGTCAACAGCCTTTTTACTAACCTCTAGTAACGATTTTACAGCTGGTTAAACGACTAGTGTTTCTTTCTTTTTGGAAAGTTTAACACCAGTATAAATAGCACCTATTGCAAACAAAACAGCAATTCCTCCGTCAATTGGAGCCTCCCCTCCTTGGACACCACCAGTAGTACCACTCCCACCACTTCCAACATCATTAACGTTGTTGGAGCCATCTCCATTACCAGCATCACCAGTTCCGGTTCCTAGTCCACCTGGGCCATCCTGTGCATTTGCAAATACTGAAACTGCCAATGCGAATCCAATTGTTAATAGTTTTTTTTTCTCATTTTTATTTTTTAGCTATTAGTTTATAATTTCAACTATTTATTCTGCGACTATCATTATTGTTTGATGGCTTTGTCCCTCACCAGTTACTCTAACAGTATAGTTTCCAGCAGCCAAATGTTTACCCATATTTATTGATAACACTTCGGCTGTACCATTATAAAGTTCATTTGAGTAAACTTTAATTCCTAAGGCATCATACAAATCAACTGTATACTTACCAGACTGAAGCCCGCTCAATTGAAGTGCAAATACATTTCCTCTTACAGGGTTTGGATATACTTTTACAAATGAACCAACTGCTTCTGTATTCAACTTAACAACATTGCTATAGTTGATAGAACCTGCTGAACCAACTGCTTTAATACGATAATAGCTCACTGATGTGGTAATATTATTATCAGTAGCTGTATAAGAAGCTGTTAAAGTATTCTTAGCTGTTTCTTTTCCTATTGACGTAAATGTTTTGCCATCAATAGATTTTTCAAACTCAAAATATGCTTGTCCAATTTCACCTGCTGTATTCCATTTTACAGTAGCAATTTTATTGCTGATGCTGGCTGTGGTCACAATACTCTTTATAGGTAATGTATTGGCAATAAACCCAATAGAGAACCTGCTATTATAGCTAGCAGTATCTGAAGTAGTTGTAAAGTTGATAGTAGTAATGGTAGAATCTAGCATTGTCCGCTGATTCAAGAATGCATCATTCACGTATGCAGCAACACCGTTTCCATTAAAAATACTTGCATCAAGTTGAAGCTGGTATTTAGTTGATGCCTGCAAATTGTAAAGATGTAGCTGTAGTACATCTCCCACTTTTGGCAAACTTGTTCCTTCGATACTCAAGTTTTTACCACTGTTTAATATGCTTATGTTCTCACCAGCATTACTAAACTTATGACTGTTCCAGCTTCCAAGTTCATTGGTCAAATCGCTTCTGAATACAACTACTGCCCCATCTACACTACCACCATTCTTCAATAAATTTAAAGCTATCCTGTTCAAAGATGTAGTTCCAAAAATTGAAGTCTCGGCAGCAGTCGAAGGCAAAACCTTATCACTTTCTTGTATAGTTAATGTCGGTGCACTACCGCTTCCGTCATTTTGTACCCAGAAAGCCTGACCTGGTTGAATGTATTGATTAATTTTAGATGAAGTATTGCTAACTGTACCTAAAGAAGCATTATAGGTTACATAAATACTATTACCACTAGTATTCACAAATGTCGGGTCGAGATACCAATAACTAGATGTGAGATGTGAACTTGTAACTGTATTCCAATTGATAGGACAAACGTAAGGGTTGCCTAAAAAGCTGAATGCATTTGCTCCGCTACTTAGCCCGTAACTGGAATCACTGCTTCCATTAGCTGTTCCACTTGTATTAAATGTTACAGAACCCGTGACCAAACTACCTGTTGCTCGTAAAATAGCATTACTCCACATTGCTGTTGGTTGCGGAGTAATAAACAAACTACCTGACCTATTACCTCTGATTAATAACCTATATCCTCTGTAAGGATTCAAAGCAAGTCCTTTTGTACTAGCTGGATATGCCCAACCAGCTGCGCTGTAAGTTTGCATGCTTCCAGCACCCGTTACACTCACATCAAAACCGGTTGACGCATCTACACTATCCTTATAACCTGAAACACCACTGATAAAGACTCCATAGCCATTAGTCTTAACGCCGCCTTCCTGCCAATTCGCAAATACGCTTCCTGCACTGGCAACTTCGGGGCAAAGGTCTCTGAAGGTTCTGAGTCCTTGGGCAACAAATCTTTCAACTGTTATATTTCCAGAAACAGTACCTCCAACCACACCAACAACAGCTGTTTGAGTTTCTGAACTAGACTTCAATGTTAAGTTTCCACTTGTGGTAAATGTTCCAGAAGTAGGAGTCAATACACCTACAATATTCAAAGCATTGGCTAAAGAAGTAGAACCAGTAATAGTTAAATTATTTAGCGTATTATAGCTTGGATCAAAATAAAGTGTTCCTCCACCTGCAGATAAACTAGATGAAGAACTACCCTTGATATACCCTGTACCTGAAACTGTAACTACGGTAAATGAGTGTCCATTCAGAGACAATGTACCCACTAAGTTTAGACTATTAACTGTTTCATTTGCTCCTAAAACAGGCTGATTAGATGGAGTAGATGGAATTGTGATATCGTCAGAACCACTTGGGACATTACCATCAGACCAGTTAGACCCAGTACCAAAATCGGTATTGGTAGCCCCTGTCCAAATACCCCCTGTTCCCGTGACTGTAATGTTACCGGCAACTGCTGTGAAACTATAGTTACTAGCTGAAAGAGAGGTAACATCTGGTGTTATAATTATACCAGTCGAACCAGCAGGTGTAGTTGAAGTATAATTAGTGGTATAGCTAACTGAACCACTTATTACAGAAGCTGTTTCCCCGTTTACAAAACCAGTTGGTGTATAGGAAGCTGCTCCTGTTACATAGGTTATGGCGGTAGAATATGGTACACTTAATGCATTAGCTGTTATTGTCAGGACAGCCTTTCCAATTGTAAAAGCTGTAGCAGATGATGTCGCCGCACCATAATTACCACTCGCAGCAACGCTTGCTGTCGCAGTGTATGTACCTGCATTCGTTGGAAGTGTTGAACTCGCTGAATAGACAGTCGTACCAGTTCCAACATAACTCCAAGTGACTGTACCTCCCCCAGTATTTCCAGTCACAGCTATTGGACCTTGAGCAGTACCATTGTAAGTGTATGTACCAACAACTACAGTAATTACTGGGGTAGCAGGTGAAATCGTAAATGGAGTGGCAGATGAACTTGCGGCAGCATAGTTAGCAGTAGCTGCAACACTTGCAGTTGCAGTATATGTTCCAGCATTTGTAGGAAGCGTTGAACTTGCTGAATAAACAGTTGATCCTGTACCTACATAACTCCAAGTAACGGCACCACCGCCTGTATTGCCAGTAACCGTTGTTGGTCCCTGTGGAGTACCATTATAAGTGTAAGTCCCAACAGTGACTGTTATCGTAGGTGTAGCAGCC
>Ga0208741_10000367_pt1 | contig 22536 bp, 21 predicted proteins | sample CryBogCBE03Jun09_FD_184576 | JGI IMG/M metagenome (GOLD analysis project Ga0208741, IMG submission 184576) | Freshwater microbial communities from Crystal Bog, Wisconsin, USA - CBE03Jun09 (SPAdes) | ecosystem: Environmental > Aquatic > Freshwater > Lake | place: Crystal Bog, Wisconsin, USA...
CTGTACCCATTCAGGTAGATTTTCAGTATCGCCTAAAGCACGTTCCAACTCTTCTGCATGTCTAACGATTGTATGTAATTGATCTTTTGCCATGTCGCCTTCACGATCATATTCCCATTCATCTTTGTGTGGTAAGCCTTGATTATCCATGTTATTTTCCTCTACGGATTCTTTTTCCATTCTTGAACCAGCGCCTGGCTTACTGAATGGGTTGCTATTTTGCCCTGACTGAGCGCCTGGCTTACTGAATGGATTAGTATCTTTTTCACCAGTCATTGCTGTTTTAGGTAAGCCAGGACTTGGAGTATATTTGAATGGAATTGGACTATTGTCCTCTTCTTCCTCTCCCAAGTTTGCCAAATCATAAAGCTCTTTAATAACTTCATGTGGGAAGATTGAATTGTTTTTACTTGCAGTTAGTTTCCCAGAACTAAATCCTGTCCTTGCACCAGTTAATGTATCATCGTCTGATGTTGGCTCATTATATGATTGTGGCCCTGGTGTTTTATTAAAAGTATTATTCATATCGCCGGTGTAAGGTGCAATCTTTGATTTTACCACAGGCATTTTATCAACATTACCACTAGTAGATCGTTGCACAGGCATGTTATCAATATTGGGAGTTGGGGTATTAATTACAGACATGTTATCAGTTGGTAACGATTGACGAGGATTCATTAATCTAGATGCTGCATCAGCGCGATCCTGCGCATCATCAGCAGATTGTCTAGATTGAGGAGTTGATATCGGAGATGGTGGTTGATTTGTTACTGAATTTGTTGTGGGTGGCACTGTTGTTGCACCGGGATTAGCAATGCTACTACCAGGAATTCTATACTTTGACTGTGGAACAGAATCTACACCTGGATTTGGGTTAGGAAAATCTTGACGAGTAGAAGGCGAAACAGCCATTGGAGGAGTATCTAAGTTACTTCCTACTGCTTTTTCTGCCGAACCGGCATCTGGCCTAAGTTCGGTATTTCTAGGTTCAACTGGCGGAGAATATGAAGGTGCAGGTTTTCCCCACCCTGCTGCTCTTGTATTAGGCCCGACGATGCCATCAGGCGTAAGTCCATGCGACCTTTGAAAATCTTTAATGTCATCAACTGATTGAGTCGCAGCAGGTGCTTTTGGCGCTGCTATCTTAGGTGCTTGTGGTTTTGGAGCAGCAGTCTTAGGTGCTGCTGAAGAAGGAGCAGCTTGTTGTGCTTGTGCATCTCTCATACGCTTGTCTGATGCAAAAAAGTTGGCTGCTGTATCGTCCGAAGAACCGCCTTGAGCAAACCCATATGGGCTATTGTTGTTAGTACTAAAACTTCCATAATTATTTGGATCAGGATTAGCTGCTGTTTTAGGGGCGGTTGACTTAATAACTGTTGGCTTAGGAGCCTCAGCAAGCCCAGCTAATCGACGAATGTCGCTAATATCTTCAATTAATTCTCTTTTGCCGTTGGCCATCGTAATCTCCGTGATATTTTATTTATTTCAATCCGGCTAGTCGCTGTATTGTATCGGTAATCGTATTTGTTTTAACTTTTGATTCTTGTAAGAACTGACGTTCCACTTTTGTGCTTTCTTTAATGCCAGCTAACTGAAGCATACGATTCATGCCTTCGCTTTTATTACTGGGTCCTGGTATAGTTAATGTACGTGGTTCATTGTTAACTATAGAAGAATCGTTGCCTGTATCTAATGTAGTACCTGTGCCACCAGAACCAGCTGGTGTTGAATCTTTTTCTACTTTATCTGAAGCAAATGGAATACCTTGTGTAGCACGTTGCTGTGCAGCCCAGCTAGGTTGGTCCGATACAGGAGCACCAATTGTTTTGGGTGTAATAGGAGTCCATGGTTTACCTTTATTAGCTCCACCACCTTTTTCTCCGCTATCTCCAGTTGCACCACTCGTGCTTTGTCCAGCTGATCCACTACCTGCGCTAGTTTGTCCAGGTGATGCAGCAGATGATGAGCTTTTACCTGGCATTGGACCAAACATTTTTTCCTGATCAGCAGCACTCATTGGCATGAGTTCAACTGGAGTTGGCTCATCAGCTTTCGACGGTGCTACAGGCAGTGTTGGAGCAACACTAATACTAGCTTTTGGTATAGATGTAGGAGTGCTTGCACTTGGTTTATACTCTCCAGCTGGCGGAACATCCCATGTACTAGGTTCTTTAGTTGTTAAAACTGGCGGAATTACTATCTTATCGCTACTTGGATTAACTTTTTGCGGAGTATTAGAAATTGTTGTGTTAGGATGATCTTGATTTGAAGGAGCCGCCACTGGTTGAGCCGCGGGAGCTGGTTCTACCTTAGCAGGAGTAATTGGTTTTGCTGTTGGTCTTGGAGGTGCAGCACTTGTTGGTGTGGTAGGTAAATCAGGCAAAGTAGCTATTGGTGCAGGAGTAATTGGTTTTGCTGTTGGTCTTGGAGGTGCAGCACTTGTTGGTGTGGTAGGTAAATCAGGCAATAACAATTGTTGAGCAATTGGTTTTGCTGTTGGTCTTGGAGGTGCAGCACTTGTTGGTGTGGTAGGTAGCGGCTGAGCTTGCTGTTGTTTTATTCTATCTTGTTCTTTCTGCCAAGCAGGATTTACATAACTTTTATCATATGCATCTTGTTCTGCTTTATCCTTTGCAGCCTGTGCTCTATCTTGTGCATCTTGTTGGCGCTGTGCGGCTGCTGATGCTTGTGCATCTAATCTATCTTGTTTATCCTGTCGAGCCTTATCTCTTGCTGCTTGACGAGGGTTAACAGGTGTATCGCTGTCGTCAGGATAAGTGCTAGTGCTATAATCAGGATAAGTTGTAGTTGACTGACTACTGCTACGTCCATCACTATACCCAGTATCACCGTTGGATGGTGTTATTCTTTGTATAGATGTGCCGCTTCCTGGAATACGCTGAATTTCTCCACCGTAACCTGTTCCTGTGCCATCGCCTCTTCCGCCTTGGCCAGTGCTAGTACCACTGCCAAAACCAGTTCCTTGCTGCCCGGCGCCTTGCCCATTCCCAGTAGTTCCAGCACCTCTACCACTGCCTTGTTGCCCAGAACCAAATCCTGTCCTTGCACCAGTTAATGTACCATCACCGCGGTCACTACTATTCCATGGAACTTTATACTTATTATCGCCCCATACTTCGCCTGGTTGTTCAGTATCATTACTATAATGATGATGTGTTACTTTTCCTGTCGCCGGATCAACAGTATCCCAATCTCTTTTTTCTTGTTCGGTTAAGCCAGACAGTTTTCTAATACGGTTTAAATCTTCGTGCAGTTTCTTATCCATATTACTTTCTTCCTATTCCAGCCAATGATCTAATACGATGTAATTCTACACTGTCATTCATCTTTTGTTGAGCAACTGGTGTAGTGTTAAATGTTAAACTTGATGGTAATTTGCCAACTGATGGTTGCATTTGATTTTGTTGTGCCATTGGCGTTGGATTTTCCAATGGTGATCGGACATCAGGACCACCTTGTGCAGGGCTCGTTGAGCCTAAAAATGCAGCAGCAGCAGGAGCTAATACAGCGCCACCTACTCCGCCTAATGCAGTAGCACCTAGATCAGTCGCTAAGCCAGTTAAAGCACCTCCAATAGCCCCTTTTCCTAATGTTCCAGCCGCGCCTTTATAATCACCTCGACTTGCTTGACTTACAGCATCTGGAATTGCTGTGGCTCCGCCAACAATAGCTCCCATACCAGGTGCTGATTTAGCTGCTGTACCAATGCCACTTTTAAGATCAGTGAAAGCACCTGAGCTTGATGAGGGAACCGAAGAAGGAGCATTATAGACTTTAGGGGAATAACCCGGAGGGCCAATTGGGTCTATTGGTCCTACTCTAGGTGCGTTAGATGGACCAACTGGATCTGCAATAGCCGGTCCTACTCTAGGTGCGTTAGATGGACCAACTGGATCTGCAATAGCTGGACTGACACCAGGTGCGTTAGATGGACCAACTGGATCTGCAATAGCTGGACTGACACCAGGCGCAACCCCTGTATCTGCTTTAACATTTATACGTGAGTTTGTTGGCGGTTCATTAGCTGATGGTTTGGTGGTATTAGAAACCTTTGTAGCCGAATCTGATTTACTGCCACCAAAATATGTAGTATCAGGAAGTCTGCCCTGCTGTCTCATGAAATCTACTACATCAGCACGTGGATCAGCTTCGCTTACTTCAGACTTTTTTTTTACGCCTGCCAACCACATCATGGTATCTAATGCTTCATTAGTAGTTCTTCCTGCTACTCTAGCACTAACTCTATCCATTGCTGTTTCGCTACCTTCTGCACTTTCATTATCAATCATACGAGTTAGTGCATCTTTGTCAGACTGATCAGGCCCGGGACTGCCTGGCAGTGGTTCTTTATTAACAGGACCTGCTTTCTGAGGAGCAAACGCACCTGTACCTAGTTTCTGTTGAATACGCTCGCCTGCTGACATTGGAGGTAGACCATGCTGTTCGTCATCAGCTTCACCGATGCCATGTACAAAGCTTTCAAATTCTTCTTCTGCACCTTTAGTCTTACCATACAAATCTTTACGTTGTCCAAATGCAGCAACACGAACTTCTTTACCATATTCTGGATTCTTAGCAATTTGAGCAAGATCATTTTGATAACGCTTGGCAAGATGCAATGCAATCTGCATATCTTCTTGCGAAGCAGCACCTGTTTCCATATCTTGACCAATTTGACTTGCCCAGTTAGCAATATCGCTGTCATCCATGCTTGCACGATCAGCAATAGTACCTAGTATTCGACGTAGTAATGCACGACCATCAGAATACTTGCTACTAGCAATAATTCTATCTTCTGCTGGTTCATCTTTAAGTACCAACTTCCACTGTGGATTGCTTAACTTCTGAGCTACCGTGCCAGCTGATTCTCTGAGGTTTTCCATAATATTTCCTTTGTATTGTTTAAATGCCTTTGCAGCACTGCCTAGCCAATTGTCTAAATTTTCGTTATATGTGTTCTGCATAAAGTAAGGCTTAATATCCTCTACGTCGTCTTGTTCTGCTAGTAGCTTGTTTAAATCTTCAATATTTTCATCAAAACGACTATTATTAGCAAGTCTGAATAAACTACGTTGAATGCTTTCTTTAATTGATCTTGCTGCTTCGATAACTTGATGTGCATCATCACTTTCAAAAGTCTTACGACGTGTTGCACTTGCAAATCGACGTAAATTTGTCATTTCATTAACAGCATTGCCAATTAGCTTACCTGTTGTATCATAAGGATTGCCACCTCTACCAACATGATTGGCCATTGCTTTGGCACCAACTACACTTTTAAATGGTAGTAAAAAACGTTCGCCAGATTCGTTAACAAGGAAGATACGATCAACACGCAATAGTCTATTGTGTGGATTCTCATCCATACGCTCGCTGTGAAATACATGAACTTTAACATTGCCCACTGCACCTTCACTTACTTTTCCTCGACGTGCCCAAAGTACACGGCTTTCGCCAAGTTGATTCTTTTGTTTATTTTGGTTAGTCACGAACTTTAAATCCTTCTGGCTTAATTCAGCTTTAGTAATGTCATGAACATCAAATCTTAGCATATGAGATTTGGCAAACTTTCTAAGTTCTCTTAAAAAATTATACCACTTTTTCTTTTCCTCACGATCCATATATTTTGTTATGTCAAGATGATAAATTAAACTTAAAGTTTGACTATCTACTAAACTGGCAGTAAGATTACCAAACTTAACACCATCTTCTTCATAATCAAAATTAAAGAAACGCGATGCTTGCGGATTTTCAGTTGGCTGACTATCGTCGTCAGTCATGTTTATATGTGGAAATCGATTTCTCAATTTAAAGAAAAGATCATTCGCTGCTTGTTCTGTACCTGACATAATAATATTTAGCTTGTTTGAGCAAACTTACAATAATCCATAAATATATTCATGTGTGTAGTAGCAGCAAAATACTTTGAAGATAAAGGCTGGGTCGGTGTAAAAAATCGAGACAGAAACTATGTTCCTGAAATCAGTTTTAAAAGAATACAAAAGAAAGGCGTTGAGATAATGCTTTTCTGGGACGACATAACACAATACTGCGAAGGCTTTAACAGCGGCGGCGTATGTATTCTCAGTGCTAGTCTAATGGTCATGGATGATGAGAAAGAAATAACCGTTAGATCTACTACGCCCAGTAAAGATGGTGTTAAAGTTAAACGAGCATTGACATATCCTAATGTAAAAGCTGCTGCAATGAGTTTAATTAAACAAAAACTTCCTGGAAACACACTTATATTTGATCGTGATACTTGTTATCTACTAGAAGGTGCTTGGAAGCCTGGGGGATATGCAAACAAAGAATATGAATATGTTATACATGAAGTACCAAAAGATAAAACCATTACAAGAACTAATCACGGTGTTTGGTTAGATTGGGCAGGGTATCAACGTGGTGTAGACGATAATCAAACTGCAAGTCGTATTTCAAGTGAAAGCCGTCGTAAAATTGCTCAAAATATTGTTAACAAAGCAGAAGAACCAGAAGACATAATTGACGGAATGGCCGGAACATATGTTGATAACCCTCAACTTAATGTACTACGTACAGCACATGATAAAAAGCAAATGCGTACAACTAGTCAAATTATGATTATGCCTGAAGAAAAAACTTTCTTCATTAGACCAGTACAAAGTCATATGACATTTAATTTTTGGGAATTAAACCAACCTAAACATGATCTGTGGGTTGAAATATTAAGCAATCGTGTGCTGTATAAACATTATAAAGAACACGGGGAACCGCCTTTTCCTAAAATGAGTCATTCTAGTTAAATTATCATAAATGGCATGGGTTCAATAAAATCTTCTAAATTATCAGTTAAGGTTTCACTGAGATCAGAATCATATTGACGCAACATCATTGCCATTCTAACAACCAATAAAGTACTCATTACAAGATCATCAGTTTCACCTATTTTTGCTTTATAAGTATTTCCTGAAGCAACAAAGTTTTTAAGTTCACTAATTAGACTTTTACTTCTGACAATCATTTTATCCTGTTCAACCCACAATTTCATTTTAGCACAGGCAGCAATTTTACTACGATGACTAGTGTTGAATCCTTTTCGATACCTACGTCCGTTTCCGGGGACGCCAGGTTCACTTAAAAAGTTGCCAGAAATTCTTTCTTCGCCAATATCATAAATGGCGTTGAGTGCTGCTTCCCCAATGGTATTATTTTCAACACTATAATACAAGTTTTCAGGTTCATTTGTTTCTTCTGCAATATATTTGCAAACTTCGCTCATTATTGCAACTTGTCTTTGTATAACGGTTAAATTATGCTGCCATTCAGCAACTTGTTTCATTGTAGTCAGATTCCATATCTGTATAGCAGCTGGGTCGCCGCCAGTACCCAAACTAGGATCAAGGGCCACACCATAAACATTACCGCTAATGGGTTTTTCATACCATCGAACTTGTCCCTGCTTTTCATTTGGGTTAACACCTTCCATTACAGCCAATTTACTTGGAGCGATTAGTGTTTCGTCGAAGATGATAAACTTACATTCATGCTCACGTTTGAATCTGTCATCGCCAATACTTGCACGTTCTTGATCTGCCCAAGGTTGTGTACGCTCTGGATGACGATCCCATGGAAACATAATGGGGGCAAATCCATTTTTACCCAATGGAGTTTCGTTTCCATATTCATCAAACTTATTATTGGCAATTTTCCAAATCTCAGCAAATTGATCTTCGTCGCTATTTGGAGTACTAGTAACAATTGCTTTACCACCAGTTGATAGCGTAGGACTAATAGATGTCCAAAATTCACGAGCAATTGTAGGTCTAACGAAGGCGAACTCGTCGCAGTATAGCAATGAAATAGCCATACCACGTCCAGTTGTTTCTGTTGTTGTAGCACTTACAATACGACTACCATTATCAAATTCAATACTACCTTTATTATAACTAGTAACACCACATCTAATAAAGTCAGGAGTATTTTCGTAAGCATAACGAATACGTTGCATAATTTCCTGTGCGCCAGTGTATTTGTGTGCTGCAACTAAAATGGTACTATCAGGAACAAACATAGCAAACCAAAGTAGATAACCAGCAGCGCAGGTAGTTTTACCCATTTGACGACCAAGCATATTGATACTAAAACGATTGTTATGATAATTTTCTACTAGATCAATTTGATAATCAAATGGAATAAATTTTATTCTGCCACGTAAAGGATGCTGTATATAGAAAAAGTTTTCTAAAAAATACATTGGACCAGTTATTGGATCAGCACACTTCTGAAGATGCATAATCTCTTCAAGAGTATATGCCATCTTTAGATATGGTTTTTTAATTAATTCGTCTACACCGCTCATATTTCAAACATTTGGTTATAGATATTTATTGACAAAATAATCTAATAAGTTACAATAGAATATAGGTAAACTCAAAGTGTAAATAAAAGCGATGTCAGCAACTCTAATACTCAATGCTAACTGGCAGCCCCTTAGTTGGTTACCGCTGTCTGTTATTAATTGGCAACAGGCTATCAAGCTTCAGTTTATGGAGCGAATTGAAATTATCGAATACTACGATGATTGGGTAGTACATAGCCCCAGTACCACTCTAATGGTACCTGCACTTGCAATTACCAAGGACTATCATGCTTTTAAGAAAGGCGTGAGATTCAGTCGTGTTAACATGTATCTACGTGATCTCTATCAGTGTCAATACTGTGCCGAAACATGTGATCATCATGAGTTAACCATTGATCATGTTATACCTCGTGCCAAGGGAGGAAAAACCAATTGGGAAAATTGTGTTGCTGCTTGTGTGCCCTGCAATCAGGAGAAGAAAGACAATTATCAAAAGCCTATTAGAGAGCCATTTAAACCTGACTATTGGCAGCTTTCAGCTAGACGTAAGAGCCATAATTATGAGATCAAACACCCAAGCTGGGTACCATTCTTAACTTGATCTGCGTGTAGGAACATATTTGGCAACAGGACTAGTAGCGTTGCCACCATTTTCTTCTGTAGTTCCTTTATTACTAATAAATTTAGGAGCAGCTCCGATTGATTTTCCTGCTCGTTTAACTATTTCCATATCTTCTTTTGTATAGGGAAGAATTGCTAGTTTATCAGCAATATTAGTTTGATCATTCATATTAATGTTTTCGTCTGGAGATTTACTCATTGCAATACCAAAACGATACATGTGATAAAAATTTTGGCTTGCATCAGGAACAATTGCAGCAGTAGGCATAGGCAATGGAAAATAATGTTCTCCACTCACATCGCGTTCTTGTTCAGTGATAAATTCTTTAGCTCTCATTTTTTACGACCTCTAAATCCTACCGGCGGTTCATTTGTTAAATAGGGTCTACTGAACCACAATTGAAACCATTCATCAGTGCCAGGTTGTATATTATTCTCTTTCATAAGATTAACTTTTTCAGTTGCAGTCTTGCTTATATTGCTACCTTCATAAGCAGTTAGTCCTTTATAAGAATTGATACCTGCTAGTTTCTGAAGTTCAGCAATTGCATCCATTATGAATTTCTTTTAATATGTTTACCACTATTTTGCGGGACTGGGCTAGTCTTATTAGTGTTGCTTAATTCAGTACTTCGATTGCTACTTAATCTCTTGACCCTGCCAGCGCCAACCATATCAGCAGCAGCGTTAATCATGTCTAGTTCTTCATCAGTATAGGTAGATAGTAAAGGATCTCCAGCAAATGCACCTGCTGCCTTAGTTGGGTAATCAGGAGCGCCAGCTAGTGCTATACCAAAACGATACTGAGTATAAGGACTGCCATTACTCTTGTTTATACTAACATCAGGCATAGTAAGAGCACCTTTAATAGCAGCTACTTGATCGCTAGGCAGATCATTGGCATTGGCACCAATATCCGTTTCTATTATAAATTCACATGCTCTCATTTTCTTCTTCCGCTGTTATGTGGCACAGGACTCATATTGTTTGTACTATTATGTTCCTGACTTTTATTAGTAGATACTTTTTTATGTTTCTTACCCATCTTCTTAAGACCACGAATTAACATTTCTTGTTCTTCAGGAGTGTATGACATTACGAAAGGAGTTGCATTGAAGTGTTCGTGATGCGAATCCATTTTATTATCTGTATCACCTGCAATTATACTCATGAACCTGTAGAAATCATATCCAGGATCCATGTCATGTAGTACCATGCTGGGGTTCATAGCAGAAACATGTTCACCATGTGCTTTGGTTTTTTTAGCTTCTACTACGAATTCACATGCTCTCATCATTCACCTTTTAGTATTTTACTGACAGGTTTATTTGACCACATTTTGCAAGACCAATAACCTGCTGTAGTACGATCTTTCTTATCAGCACAATTATGTCTAGCACGAAAATTTCTACGGCGATCTGGATTATCACGCTTAATAGTCATTTTTGGATCACCAAAATTAACTTTTTTAATATTTCCAGTTGAGGGATCTTTTACAAACACTTTATATTTTTTAACATCGCCTGCACTTGGTTTACCTATTGTAACTGCTTTACCATGATAATCTGCTTCGTATAATTTTGATTCCATCTTAAGATAAGCTTCTTTATCAGACTGTGTAGCTGCTCTAGGAGTAGCTGATTGACCTTGCGCCATCTTAGCCAATGAATTTGTACGAGCTTGATTGCCATCGCCAGTAGCATTAATTGGAGGCAAATTCTTTACATAAGGATCTTCATCTTCCTTTTGCATATGCATTGCTTTATCTTTAATCTTTAGTTGAGCAGCAGCAGCCATAATTTCTTCTGGAGTTGCACGATAAGGACTTACTTGCAGAAAACCTACATCACGCCATGCATTTGCAAATTGATCCTGTAAACCTGCAGGATCTTCTAGTTTATAAAGTGAATAACTTACTTTACGATTATCGCCAGAATCATGTACATCACTTCCAATATAATAGCCTTCGCCCATATCCTTATGAAGATCAAGTTCTCTTGCTCTCATTAAGTGTACCGGCGGTGCAGCTTCCATTTGCATTGAATATCCACACTCGTCGCATCTCATATTATTTTTGCTTTCCACATACATAGTGCCCATGCCGCACTCTGTACACATCTGACCTTCTACGATTAGTCCAACTGATTCAAGTAGTTTTAATGCTCTTTCATCAATCGAAATAACATAGCTGTCATCACCATGTTCTAGAATTGAACATTCAATACTTATTTCTTGGTTAATTTGAAAATCAAAATCATCACCGGTAACTGGCGCAGATAAAAGACGTTCGGTATCTAAGATATATTTGCGAAAGTCCACGGTGTTAATTCCTTAATCAAATGAGATAGAAGAGTGCATTGGGTTGTTGCCTGGAGATGTCATAGGGGTAGTAATCTTTGGCTTTGCAAGATCGTTACCTGCGGGTACAGCAGAAGCCATTCCCATTGTTGTTGGACTTGGAGTTGTTGATGCACTAAATGCATCATCCATCATTGTCTCACTACCCATATCATCCATCCCACCCATTAAATCGTCGGGAATTGATGGACCCATTGCGCCGCCAGGAGCACCTAGAGCAGGAAGCGGGGGAGGCGGAGTTGGCATGCCAAGTGTTGGATTTGGAGCGGCAGGAGCAGTAGTAACAGCTTCAGCACCTTTGACAGTCTTAGCACCAATCATACCAGCAAGCTTTAGAATTTCAGCAAGTACAGCATCACTACCGCTTAGTGTAATGGAGATGTCTTCATCTACTTTCTTACCAAAATACTTTTCTTGTTTGGCTGACATGCCTTTCTTTTCGGCATCATCCTTATCTTCATTATCTTCATTATCATCTTTACCAGGCTTCTTGTCTGCCCAGTCTGGAACGCCGTCACCGTCAGCGTCGGGTTTCTTTTTGGCTTCTTCAGCTACTCTACGTCCCGATAGCTGTTCGGCAGCAGTAATAGCGCGGCCAATTTCTTCTGGACTGCGTTCTGCAATCTCTCTTAGTTTTGTAATAACATCAATCATTTGCATGGGAATTGTTCCTTATTTCTTATATGGGTTAGGTAGTTTATTTCGTGTTGTGCCAACTGGACTAGTCTTACCTTGTGGTAAATCGTTAGAAGTGTCAGCAGCAGCAGTCTTCTTAGCAGCATATGTATATTGATATTTGGCGGGTTCTTTAGAAGCAATTGCTTGTTCAAGATCAGCCAACATTTGAGGATATGTATTGTTAGGAAGACTCTTATCTAAGATTGCCTGTCCTTTAACTGCTTCACCTTCGATAGGAGCAGCTAATATTTCTTGAGTGGGAGTAGTTATCATTACTAATCCTGAAGGAATACCTGCTGCTGAATGAAACAATGCCTGCAATTCGATTGGGCTGCAAGGATAATTAGTAACAACATCGATAACATATACTTCGGGGTGAGTAAGATGATCGAATCCAAAAGTTTTTTGTGTGATTGGCAAACGCTTTGGTTCACTGATGTCGTCGCAATCATATTTCTCCAATGCTGTCTTCATACGGTCCATTTGTTCCTTGCTCATCTCTGTAGCAACACGAACACGGAACATGTACTTCTTAGCACTTTCTGTCAGATATTCAGCAAAAGCTCTCATTTTAGTTAGATCCTTATGATGTATTTATTGTTGTTTAAGATTTTTGATTAAGTCATTGCGATCCCAAACACGAGCTTCGACTGCAATGCTAGTATCCTCAGGTTTTTTATCTGCTTCCATTTTCATGAGACGCATCTTAAGCTCAGTTTCTTTAAGTTTTTTCTGCGCTTTACCTAGTTTAGCAGTAACAGCATGTCCTAACATTTTACTTGCACTATCAAATATAGGAGCACTAAAACGAGGCTCTGTATTCATACCCAAGCTCATTAAGTTTTCAAAACTTTCCATAGCTTTATTCGTAATGTCATCTAGTTCATTATCAGTTCTATTTTCAGGCTCAACTGGTAAAGAAGATTCTATAGAATTTGCATTAGTTAACGCCTGTTTAATTTCTTCTTTACTAAAGTCATCAGTTGTAACTTCTGGTAAGTCAAATAATTCTTCAAGTTTCTTAGTCATACAAGTAATTATCTTGTTTTGAACTTGCGAACTTTTTTAGGATTATGAAACATTTCGTTTTCTGTAATTACTCTAAAGGTAATACCTTGTGACTTGCACCAAGCCTGTGCAGCTTGCCATTTACATTGATTAAGTGCAGCCATTGCTTGATTACGTTGCCCTTTGCCAACGGTTTCCATAACTTCGCCACTGGGTTTAATTTCTACTAACTCAGCTTTTCTAACTCCATCTTTACCTTGGTATACAACAAAGAAATCAGGAACATATATTGTGTTTTTTTGTGTAAATGGATTATAATATGGAATATGTATGGATTCGTTCGCCCATTGAATGATATTAGGATGATTATCGCAGAAGTTCATAAACGCCCATTCCCAACTACTACGATATGTAGGCATGCGTTTTCCAGCATATTTTTCAATATTTTTTATTTCAAATTTACCTTGAGCATACTTACTCACACTAATATATTCCTCTGTATCCATTGGTTAGTATAGTTATTATTACTGCTGAATCCTAACTTACTAGTTGATGGTCTTAGACTATTAAAGAATGCGACTAATAAAGTTTTTAATTCACTATCTGTTGCAGCTTTATTAAAATCATTTATTATCTTTAATGGATCTAACTTATTATCATATGTTAACAAAATAACATTTTGAGTCAACTGCTGTGCTGCTGCTTCCGAGGTCGTTTTTGCTGCAAAAAATGCATATACTTGACCATAAACTTCAGGATCAATATTAATCTGCTGATTATTATAACCATTAAAGAATTGATTAGTACTAGATGTTGTAGTTGGAAGATTAGTTGCCATAAAGTATTTATAGAGAAGCTGATACGTTAGTATTAGGAATTACTGATTGTGTAGTTGCATTGCTGCTGATAGTTGTAGCAATGTGTTTATATTGTGCTGTTGTTCCCGCACTATTAGCTATATAACTTTCGGCAATTTGTTGTATATCTGATCCGGGAGCAAGCTTCAATGTTGATAAAAATTGAGTTGCACTGGCAATATCGCCAGTGGAATATCCTTTTTGACTTAATTGAGTTGATAGATCAGTTCCTTGATATACCGGCTGTGTACTGCTTGTAGAATTTAATAAAATTTGATTATATGGCTGCGGTTGTGATTGGCCATAATTATAACCAGCCGGCGGATTTTTTAAAAATTGTTCAGCTATTTGTTGATAATTTGGTCCAACATATTCTTGTCCCGGAAGAGGTGGTATTCCTGCGCCGAAAGCGCCTGCGCCAGCATTATCTATATATTGATTCGCAGCTGATATTTGATCAGAGCTATATCCTTTTTGATATAAAGCTTCTTGCCAACTATTTTGAGAATAATGTGTACCGATGTCAGCAGGATTTTGAACTAAGGAACCGTCACTGAATGCCACTTTACCGGTTATTTGAACTGCACCATAATCTTGATTCTTATAAGGTTTAGTAGTCATTGTTGGAAATACATAACCACTATTAGAAGGAAGAATAGCTGTATTCTGTAATACAGATGCTAGTTGATTATTATTAATGATATTGGGTGCTGTTGAAATAGTTTTATTATAAGAATTTGTTTGCGCCGATAACGAATGATTAGGATTATAAATTTTGGAAGTAGATTGCTTACTGGTAGTTTTAGGATTAAACAACTGCCCTGTAGATATGTTTATTTGAAGTCCGCCATTGGGACCTGCAATTGAACTAGTTTCTGTATCGTAAGTATCAGGACTATCTAAACCAAAACCAGGTATACCGTAACTAGCATCTATGCTATCTTCATATGTAACACCATTATAATGCACTTGCATAGATGATTCTAATACTCCATTACCTTCTGAATAATCATGAGTATCATGACTAAAATTGCTAATGAAAGGATTTTGTAAGGTAATCAACTGTGTTTCTGAACCATGATACATGCTGTATATTTCAATACTTGTTAGATACGAAGTTTTAGCACCTGTATCCATTCCCCAGCGAGACTTTTTTCTAGCTGTATATTTGTCATCATTCAGTGTATCATAATCTAAATTGGTATAGGAGCCATCCGCATAATAATAATTGTAATAGCTTTGCCAAAAATGTCTGAGACTTCCAATATTGTCATCATGAAATTTAATGTTAATTGGATTATATTTTATGCCTTTTTGTATAATTACTCGTTTATTATATTGATTTAAATCTTGTATATCTATTTCAAATTTTGGCATATCTATAGATTTAACAAGATAGCTTAATTCATTTGGACCTACTGGGGTTGGTGCAGCAGTAAATTGATCTGATGTTGCAGCAGGATTAATATTGAATGTTACGTAGAATAGAAACTTGCTTTTAGGAGCTCTAGAAAAATCATTGGTACGAAATATCTGTGCGGCATGAGCATAATCCCGCACAGATCCACTACCTAATGAAAACCAAATACCTTGGCCGCTAGTAGCCATTGGTATTATCCAGTGACAGCAAACGTAGTACCTTTAGTACCAACGCCAATAACTGGGGTTCCTACACCTGACCCTGTTGGGGTTTGAAGAGCATTATCAAAACGCATAGTCATTTTAATACTAGCAGGATCATTTTCTTTATAATCAAACCCACCGTAATCAACTTCAGTAATAAAGCAACCATACATTTCCCAAGTTTCAAGTACATTTGGAGTAATGTTTCCATTACCACCATCCAGTACTTCAAAAATAGTTTGGAACTTGTAATCAATACCGGATACAGCACTTGCTTGTTCAGCAAAGTCAAATTGTTTCTGTACTTGCTCGCCAATTAATCCTGTTACCTTACCATTAACATCATCACGGAAATCAACGGTACAAGTACCCCACTCTGGCTTACCTTGGAGATACATTTTACTATTATAGATATCAATCGTAATTGGATTAAAATTTAATGTTGGACGAGTAAAATCCATTACCTGCTTTGAAAGCTCTGATGTTGGATTAGTAACTCCGAAATTTAAAAATGTAACTCTGAATCGATACTTTAGCTTAGGCATCAATAAGCCCTGAGCATTACTGCTCTGATCGGTGCTCAAAGGTACAGTCATTTTTGTTAAAGATGCAACTGCCATCTGTTTTTACTCCTGCTGTAATTATTTATAGTTCTTGACAAGGTTTTTATCTAGCAGTCACAAAGAGAGGCTCTTTTGAGCCTCTCTTATAATAATAATTATTATTAACCCAATGGTGTTGATACAGTAAGGTTGCCTGCCGCAATTTGTCCAGTTGCTTTTAGTCTAACTGGAATGTAGATAAACTCCACAGCTTTAACTGGTTCAATAGCAATATCAATATGTAGTTCATTACGATCAATTGTATCATTTGTATTGTTTGTATTATCGCAAACAACTAGATGATCATATAATCCACGACGTGTTGTTACATCAATCATTAATTTATCAATTAATGCTTTTGCAGTATCTCTGGTTAGTTTGTCATTTGGTTGGAATACCAATGGACGAACTAATTCTTCAATTCTCTGACGTAGATAAGCAACAAGACGTGCAACATTGATACGATCAAGTGCTGTTGCAGTAGCTTGTCTAGTATGGTTACCGTAGTTGATACGTCCTACACCTGGGAAATAAGTGATTGGATTTACCTGCTGCTGATATAATACATCACGCAATGACTGAGGAACACCAGTTGGAACAAATGCATTATGCATCATACGATCAATATATCCAACTGATAGAACATTATCAATGACACCGCGTGTATTACCAGCTGGCGCAAACCAAACTTCACTTACTTGATCATTACGAACAAATGTTCTTAGCATTGGTGTTGACATTGGAACAACAATAGATCCAACTCCACTCAATGGGTTCATAGTTACTGCACCTGGATAAAACACAGCAGTATATGGATCATTGGTGTTTAATCCATCTTCGCCTGTAGTTCCAGTACCTAAGCTATCTGTTAAGTAGTTTTCGATAGCTGTTGTATCAGTTGTAAGACCCATCGGAACTTCACCAATGATAAAACCTGTATTCTTTCTATCATCATTAAGAACTTTTAGGCTACTAAGCAATTCTACATATCCAGGGCAAGCAAGCAAGTTAAATGCCTTGCCTTCTTCACGTAGATCAGTGCTATTGATTACTGCTTCTTTCATTGCACTAACAACAACATTACGAACTGCTTGACGTCCAAAATAAGGAACATTATTCCACTTCTTACCACTATAACTCATCCAAGTATCTTTTACAGCTGGTAAACTAAGTAAAGGAAAATTAGTTGCATTATAATAGTTTTGAACATACTGCTTAATATTACTGCTGCTACGACGTGTGTTGAATAGCAAGCAACCATTTGGATATAGTGCTGGATTTGGAGCATCTAAATCAACATGATTACTAGTTAATAGTTGAGTAACTGGTACTAGTGGATCTAAGAAAATATCATGATCGCCGCCCGTTCCATCACTATTTCCATCCCAACGTACATCAGCAAATACGATGCCATTTTCAGTAGTTGAGTCAGTTGTATCTATCTGTACCCATTGATCAGAACTTCCTGCACCTGTATTAGAAACAGACGACCAACGCCAAATAACAGGATATGAATCATAATTGCTGTTATCAATCCACAAGTCACCATGTATCAATGGTGTTCCATCGCTTTGTGTAGTTGGGGCACTATAGCTAAAAATTGGACCATTTGGGTCTGTTAGTGAAAGGTTATTACCTCTTGTATCCTGTGTTACCTTATGATAACCTTTCCAAACATTGTTATAGTTAATCATAATATCAGCTTCTTGAATACCTGAATAATACCATAGTGTACCATCAGCTGGAACTGATGTTGGTTGAGATGCTTGAGCAACTAATTCAGTTGGATATACCCAATTGGATATCTTTAAAGTATTTGGAGACCTATTTCCTACAGAAACGTAAGGAACTGTAGAATCGAATCCCATTGCAGCATTTGGAGTTCCACTTGTATCTAAAACATACAAAGTACCACCAGTAGCATGTGTGTATACAAAGTGTCCATAACTATCAACACTTGCATTAACATTTTGAATATTATTAGTAGCCATCGCAACATTAAATGCTGCTGCTACACCCTGTACAGTATTATTTGGACTTGCTGGTACAGTAATAGTTATAGCAGCAGACATTACAGATGAACCAGTTTGACTTGCTTGTACTGTAAATGTATTGCCAGCTGTAAGTGTTGGATTAGTAATTTTTCCAGTTGCAACAGTAGGACCAGTTGCAGCTCTTTCAAAAACTCTATAAGCTATATCTGATATAACTGATCCAGTTGTATATCCTGCATTATATCTTATATAAAGAGAATTTTGAGGAATTCCTAAACCACCTCTTGTTGGATCTAATCCATTAATTGCATCAGCATCGCCATTATATAAAGTAGCAGGAATTAAATCCCATGTATTTGTTACAGAATTTCTGCGATAAATTGCAAGATTTGATCCGTAATTATAAGCAGTAGTTTTAATCCAAACACTTCCAGAAGGTCTTGGTGTAGAATTAATAGTTTTCCACTGCGGAACACTGCTATGAGCACTAAATTGTATTGTTGGACTAGCATATGTTCCAGCAGTGATTCCCAATAAAGATAAAGGAGTACCACCAGAGGAAGGACTTACTGCTTCAATTTTAATTGCGCCATCAACATCTGTTCCATTACTTTTTGCAGCACTTGTAGCAAATAGTGTGAATTTATTATTAACCATTGCAGCAGTTACACCAGTAATACCAGCACCAGTATTTAATGCATTGATTTGTGCTACTAATTGCACATCTGTAGTTCCTGATAGAGTAATAGTAATATTATTAATTTTAATAGAATTAGTAGCAGTTAAACTAGTAACATTGGTGTAAGCTGCTTGAACAGATGGGGCGCAGGTTGACTGCCATGAAGTACTACCTACTAGTACCCAGTTTCCTAAATAATTCTTAGTATACACAGGATTGTAACTAGTGGTACCTACTACAACATAATCACCTACATTACCATAACTTGCAATTGGCACATTACTTGAAAGCTGAGTTGTATCAGTTAGAAAAGTTGGAGTTATCTGTGTAAAAGCTTGCGATGATGAATTCCATGAAAACAATCCCCAAGACGTAGCTGATGAATTCAACCATAAAGTACCACCAACTGCGGGAGATGAAGGTCGTACCGAAGCTCCTTGAAGTTGAGATAAATTAATATCTGCTCTCATTAGATATACAGTACTAGTAATGTCTAAAATGTTGAATGCAGCATGTAGACCATATTCAGATAATTCACTACCATATAGTCTATTTCCGCTTGCGTCAGTTGGGAAGTTAGGTAACCCAAACAAACTAGTTAATTCTCTTTGACTACTGACAGTATAAACTTTTCCTGCATTTGCTTTAATAGTACCAGTAGCTATCGATCCAGAAGCATTGGTTTTGTCTTGAGCAGTTGCCATCAAAATAAATGGGGTAGTACCAACAGCAGTAGGAGCATAGTTACTCTCATCAATTACTGTTACTTGTACGCCCGGTGAAACTAAATTGTTTGCCATGATTATTACATCCTTTAGTAGGTTAGTAATATTTAGCGATTCAGTTTAAAACCGGGGTGTTTGTACAAGTTCTATTGGGATATAATGACCGATACTTTATTTTTAAGATCTTGTAAAGACCCAACATTACGAATGACATTATTTCGATTTACTAAACGCCATTCCCATTCGCTGCTATGAATCTCAGGATGATAGATATCCATGTGTCGCTTGAGATCATCATAATCTTCAAATTTGTTGCTGTACCAAGCAGGCAAAGGAGGGCGTTGTACTTCCCAAATTCGTCCCTGCTGACTTAGTATTACATCAACTTCGTTAGAAAATCTAACGTCACTAATAACATAGTTTTTTGTAGGATCATTGGTGCGTCGCATGAGACTATGCACCCAAATGTTCTTATGGAAATGATCTCGCATCACTTCAGTACCAATATGCTGCAACACCCAACGTGGGGTAACAGGATGCTGCATGACATTAGACCAGTATTCGTCTACTTGTTCTCGCCACAGACGGCTCGCTTCAGTATCGCCCTGCAGGAGTTGTCTATCCCACCCAAATATAGCCGACACAGCGTCTTTAAGACTGTCAGCAAATGATACTTTAATGAAGCCATAATCTTCCACAAGGATGTTGGCAATTGTGCTCTTGCCCGAGTTAATAAGTCCAATGATTCCTACTAGCATATAGAAACTATAACAGAAAAACTGTAAGGAATCAATATTCCTCAACTGCTGTGATTTTAGCAGAAGGAGTTAAGTATTCCCAAACTGATTCATTGTAATGAGGAACCCCTGCCCAATATTTTTCAGCAGCATTTTTAACTTCTGGGCTATCAACAGCGTAGCCATCACTGATCAACATACTAACTTCTGATCCCCAATTAAGATCATGTTTTTGAATTGTACCCAATGGTACAACTGTAAACAACCACTCAGTGCCACCGCCTGCTAAATCAATATCATCAGGATCATGACACATGAATACACCTTGACGATGACCTAACATATTGGATGGACGATAGCGTTCTAAAGCAGAATAAAAATCTGTGTTACCCCATGTCTGCTCATAATTGTCACGCGGAGTTAACACTGTGCCCACAGGCAACTCATCCATGCTACCATGATAGAATGTTGAAGCTATTTCGTGTAAACGCATTTGATCCTCAATTAGCCGATCACAAACCAGGCGGGCACCTCACCTGCCATATAATTAGAAACCTCAAGTTCTAATCTCTCCATCATTGCTGCTGAGTCAGTTAATAACTGGGCACCGTTAAGTTGTGTGCCGCCACCTGGTCCTGGCAATGCTCCAAATTTACTGCGAGCCTGCCCCAGACTACGCATACACAATGCCAGCGTATATTCTCTAATCCATGGCTGACTATAAGTATCCTGTAATATAGTAATGTCAGGCTTATAGTTTTCAGTCCAAAGCAAAATTGTTTCTTTGTCTGCACGTGGACGGCGCATGATAGTTAATAGTTTAGAAACAGGATTAAACGTGAAATTCAAATAGCCACCAAACATTTTAGCAGCTTCTTTTAAGAACATGCTATAGAACGCATAAGTGGCAAGACCTCCAACACGACCTGATTGAATCATGTAGAAGTTAACAAAGCCTGCTTCAAATGGTTCATACTGGCTAGACGTACCACTGTTAGATCCGATATTTCTTTTATAACAATTTCGAACACTGACAACTTCTTTTGGAAGTGTGTAAGTATTAGTATCCATTTGAAGTTCTAAAAAACTATAGCTTTCTTCAACTGAATTGCTACTGCGTTGTCTAAAACGAATCAATGATTGATTCAAAGCTTGTTCATAATGAACTGGATCCAGCTCAATATCAATCATGCCATCGCCTAAACTATAGCGGACGTAGTCGAAGATTTCATTTTTAGATTCTTGTAAAGTGGTCATCGCATATTATTTATTCGTGCGATGACCTATTCAGTTACTTGCTTGCTTTAAGCAGCACAATATCTGCTGATAACCTACCATTTAACTCTACAGGCATTGCCTTAATATCTTCAAGGAAGGTACGCAATGCAATCTTACCACTGTTGCTAAAGTTCTTTAACTGTTCAGCAGGCTTACGCAGTGTCTTAGCAACTGACTTCTTCTCATCATATCCTAAGATAGTGCTGCCTTTAATACCTAGCTGACCTGCATCTGCGGCAGCAACATACTTGCCCATCTTGCGTGTCTTGATGTTGTAGATCCACAACTCCTTAGCACCCATGATATCTACTGGGTTAACGCTGACAAGATTAAGTTCAGTGTTCTGCACACAATACTTTACCTTACTAACCATTTTCTCTCTGCTAGGAGCTTTCTTAACACGAGCCTTACGCACTGCTTTCTTAACAGCACCATAAGTCTCAAGAGCATCAGTTAATTTGCTGTAAAACTCGCTGAGGTGTTTAAGTTTAGCTTTGTCAATATGACGATAGCCTTCCTTCAACTGTTCATCAGCTGTCTTGCCTTTAGCAGCAAGCAGCTCTTCCATACGGGGAGTGAATACTTCAGCAATTTGATTGACGAACTGTTGCGGAACATTAGTATTGCGGAACCAAGTGACCATATCAGGCACTTCCTTGCCTGCGTCCCAGTTGTCATACCACTCTTCGATCTCGCCAATGATGTCATGAAACTTCTCACGCATACGGTCTTGGATAGTAAGCTTAACGACGCCACCAACATCTGCTGCCTTCTTAGCAGCAATACGCTCACGCCCAATAGTGAGAATCTTCTCAAACTCTTTTTCGATATATTCCTTAGTAGAATCACGCAGAGGAGCGCCCATCATTAGCATCTTACAGACTTTACCCAGTGTAAAGCCCACACGCCATTCCTCAACTTCATTGAAAGCTTGGACATCCTGTTTGGTCCAGTTACACTTACTGGTACCATACTGGCTGACATACTTTACAAGGTCACCACAGCTATTATGAT
>Ga0208741_10000369_pt1 | contig 22498 bp, 22 predicted proteins | sample CryBogCBE03Jun09_FD_184576 | JGI IMG/M metagenome (GOLD analysis project Ga0208741, IMG submission 184576) | Freshwater microbial communities from Crystal Bog, Wisconsin, USA - CBE03Jun09 (SPAdes) | ecosystem: Environmental > Aquatic > Freshwater > Lake | place: Crystal Bog, Wisconsin, USA...
GTCATGTCATGCCGCCGTGTTAGCTATCAGGATCCCTTCCAACTGGATGGATCCTTGAGTAGCGGTGGTGACGTTCAACTGCCACTGCACATCTGTTTTTGCGGCGTAGGCTCGGGGGGAAACACGGGTGCTGTCATATCCCGCGCCTTGGAACGGCGCTTGCAGGAATATCTGCGTGATGCCGGTGCTGCTCTGCGTATACACTCGGTACAGAGTGATATCTGTTGCTGACGGAGGCGGGCAAAATGCCTGGACCCGATACAGATAGAACGTGTACCCAGCCGGCACCGTGTAGATGCTCATGCTGGACTTACCCTTGGAGATCGTGGATCCGTTGAATGATCCGGTGTTGATCTGGGCGTAAGTGACGCTCTTGCCCGCGTTTGTCAGATAGATGGTGCCCACCGGATTCGTGGTTCCGGTCACCTGGATGCTGTTGATCCGCAGATAACTGTTGACCGTGGTCACGCCCGTCGTGCCGTTGGTCAGGACCAGCGTCTCGGACAGATTGTTGTAGTTGGCATCCAGCCCGCTGATCAGGATCGACACAGCCGTGTCGGACGCAGACGAACTATAAAGCAGCATCTGGATCGCGGAGGGCGGGAACACGTAATATCCCGCCACTTCCCACATGGGATAATAGTTCCCGGCAGTGATGGATCCCTGATAGCCCTGTATCGAGACCGTGGAAGCACCAGGCACCAGACCTCGAGATACCTGTGTGTGCCAATCTGCCGCAAGCATTGACTCGGTGCTGGCCACCCCGGCTTGGGTGGATAAAATACCACCCGCTGCCGAGTAACTTGACCTTACATAAAGCAGGCTCTGAGCAGTTGAACCATTTACGACCCTGATGCGCGAGAATTGAGCGACTACAGGGCTTGAGATGGTCGCTGGCGCGCTGCCGGTGATCGGCAGACTTGCGCCCACATTCCAGGTCACGCCATCGCTGCTGAAGTCAATGTAGGCGGTGCCGATCTGGTCGGCAAAAACAGTCGCCACAAAAAATGCCCACGGGGACACAGCACCCAATGTGCCAACCCCATAGGCATCTCTCGCCGCGCCAGTAAACGTCGCACTAGCTGACAACGGAGTGGTCGTCTCAAGTTGATAGACGGCGTTCGTCGTCATGGTGCGCCTTAGACGTTCGTGAACGCCGTGCTGAGGTTGAGCTTGGTTTGAATGGTCGAACCATTGGTCACGACCACTTGGAAAAACTGGAAGCAGACCGGGGTGTAGATGTACAGGGGCGTGTTTGCCACCAGCGAGCCCGACGACACGTTGTACCACGGCCCGGTGGCGGTCTGAGACCCTTGGATCATGACGGTCCCGGTCTGGTCGGCATAGGTCACGGCGGCGAAATAAGCCCACTGGCTCTGCGCCGCGTACAGGTTACCCGACTGACCCGCGCCGTATGAATCGCGCACGGTGCTCGTGAAGGTGCCGTTAGCCGCCAGCGGCGTCACGGTTTCCAACCAGTAGTTGGAACTCATTCCCTGTGACATTAGACTTCCCTTCTCAGAGCCAGATAGATGCACGGCGCGAACACGAGAGCATCGTAGAGCGCACTGGTGATGATGGATTGAATGCTGTTCCGATCGAGCGCGACCATCGCCAGGGCAAATGCCCCAATGCCGGCCACCAGCAGGATCACCCGCGTTCCCAGGATCTTCATGAGGATTGACAGGACCGCTACAGTCTCAGCGGTCGGAAACTGCACAACGCGGACCTCACGGGCCGGCGGGAGCGGTTTAGGGGGAGGAGACGCCAGAGGCTCATCCCTGGGGGGCTGGATTGCCTCTGGCGGGTCATCAGGCGCCACAAATCGAAGAGGGGGGCGCTCTTCACTTTCCTGGATCGCTCTGATGGCCATAGATGTCTCCTATGGTTCAGGAATACACCATAAATTCTCTGATTTCTACCGGCGGGGCCTGAGGCGCGGATTGCGAAGCAGGCGGGCCATCTCGTTGGGGTCCACCAGGGCACGCGCCAGGAGCTCTGCGGCCTCCGGATCCCCGAGGATCTCGGCATCGCGTTCGGCTAGAAGATTGAGCGCGTGAGCCCCTGCAGTTTCCACCGGCTTCTTCAGCACGTCTGAAAGCTTCTGGATCCGCTTTTCGTACTCGCCCTTGCGACCGGCTGCGGTCAGGCTCTTGATGGCCTCTGCGGACGGAGTGGTGACAGACCCACCCAGGCTGTTCAGGCTCTCGCGTTCCATCATCCGCTCGGCAATCTCGCGGTAGAAGTCATCCACCGAAGCTTCATCGCCAAACGCAATCTTGATCTTCCGGCGCATGGCCGGGGTGTTCAGCTTTTTGAGGGCTGCGGTCGGGTTTTCCTCAGGCGCGTGATCGACCTCGTAGAAGATCGCCTCAGCAAGGCCCTTCTTGTAATAATCTCTCGCTTCCGGAGCCATCTGGGACAGCTCCTTCTCGATGTGCTCCGCGGTATTGGTCTCGCTCTTCTTGATCGCGCCCCGGCCCAGTTCAAGGGCATCGAGCTCGTCGCTGGCGTCACCGTATCTCGTCAGGAACTCACCATACTTGACGTGCCCGCCCTTGGCAGGATCTGACGCGTTCTCGCGCAGCGCTCGGGCAAGATCTTTCAAGACCTTTCCATCACTGCCTCTCCCGGCCTTGTAGGCCTCATCCGCAGCGGAATTGAGCGCGAACGAGATGTCCTGCACATCGCGCACCCGCACACTGGCCGGAAGGCTCGCATCACCCTCGATCAGCTGCTCGAGGCCCTGACCAGCCATGCGGACAGCCGGATCCAGAGAGGACTGGTTGCGCACGATCGCCGCCTTGATGGCAGGCTTCACCAGAGGGCTCTGCAGAGCATGCAGGGTGTCAGAGTTCAGGCTGACAGGAAGGTTCTCCACCTGGGCCATCTGCTGGCCTGCCTCGAGGCGTCGTGCCTGAAGCATGGCATCCTGCGTCTGCAGATAATCGCCGGTCCCACCCAAGGCCTCGCCAATATGACTCTCGATCTTGGGTCTCAGTTCACCCTTGTACCGTTCGGCGGCAGTGCGGATGACCGACTGGTGCTTGCCTGGGACGCGATACAGAGCCCCTGCGGATCCTCTGATATTCGGACCACCGGCAATGAAGGTTGGCCTGTCAGGGTGCTTCTCGGCCTCTGCCAGAAACTGATCCACGGTCATGTTGTCGTCCGCGATCTTCTCAAACAGCACGCGGGCCACCTTGCGCTCGGCTTGGCTGGGCTTGGCTTCTGCCGATGCCGAGAGCGCAGGACCGGGAGACGGAACGGGCCTACCTGAAGACCCGATCGGTGCCACATGCGGGGTCTTGGGCAGCGGAACATGCACGCCAGATGGCGCAGCTCCTTCTGCCGCCTTTGCCGCCTCAGCGGCTTCCACAGCGCTGGTTCCCGCCTTGAGCGTAGATGGCATCTTTGCCAATCGGGATGCCGCAAATTCAGCAGCAGGCGTCGCAATTCCGGCGATCGCACCGCCCACACGCGTAGGAATGCGTCCGCCCGTCTGCACGTCGATATTGCGGCCAAACAGGGTGTCCAGAGCCGCCGACACGGGCGCTCCAGCCGTTTCCAGGCCCCCCATGGCCGTTTGGGTCAAATCTTCCGCAGCCCGGTGAGCCGTATGCAGCGGATCATGCGTCCTGGCGTACTCGGGGATGTTTCCGAGGTTCTTAAGGCCTCTCCTAGCCCCCGCGAGTCCCTCAAGGCCATATTGACTTTGTCGGTTCCACCAATCCTCGGCTGCGCCGGTCACCCCAAGGGGTTCGGTGCTGCGATAGGTCACTTCACCCGAAGGCAGGCGGTATTGCCCCGGCTTCAGAGGAGCCGCAGGCTTGGGCGGGGGCTTCGGGGCCTCCGGAGGCAGATCCACGACTTCGTAGTCGTCCTTTTCGGCATCAGCCATGTTTCACAAGCTCCGGTCCCTTGGGGCCCATCTTCCAGATGTTCCCCTGCTTGTCCTTGATGGCCTGTCCAGGCTTCAGGCCCTTGAACCTGTCTGCCGGGGGCGGCGTAGGGGATCCAGAGGGAGGTTTGGCAGCAGCTGGAGCAGGCGCGGGCTTTGAGGGATCATATCCCTTCGGCTCCACGGTCGGGTCGTCCCCGACTGCCTGCATGGTTGCCACCGTTTCCGGCAAAAGACGCCCCAGAAACGCCTCATTCGATCGATGCGTCGTCTGCAGATAGTTCAGCTGCGACGATCGGACCTGTCCAGCCATCAATTTCTTGAGTTGCAACACAACGCCAGCCAACGCTTTTGGGCTGCTCGCGGAATTGAAGTTCTTCTGCAGCGCTTCGCGGTCATGAACACCGCCAGCGCCACCAAGGATCGCCTTGTTGACCTCGTCCGACACCAGAAGCTTTGTGGTTTCAAAATCGGCAACCTTCGGGTCGCCAAATTGCGTCGTCAGCTTTTGGGCTGCAAAATTCAGCGCAGGAATGTCACCATTATTCAGTGCAGCAATCGCGTCGTCCAACACTGCAAGGTGCGAGATCGACGTATTGAACGATTGCAGCATCTGACCCTGCTTGCCCGTCGCCCATGCGCGATCTGACGACGTTTGCGCGGCTTGTTCAGACAGAAATTGAGAGCGCTCTATTGCAGTCCTGGGACGGCCATCTCTTTCCCCCTCCTGCAACCATGTCTGGTACGCGTCCTGGAGGGCCGTGAGAGGCCGTTGCTGAATCGGGGCCATCTTGGGCCACTTGCCGACCACCGGCTCACCCGTTGATGAGTTGATCAGCGTGCGGTTATTTTTGTCGTAGATGTATGTTTCGCCGTTTTCCGTTCCGCGGAACAGCTGGTCGCCCTTGTGGTTATCCATTGCCTCGACCACACGGGCGATCGGGGCCATGGTCTTGACCAGCATGTCCACGCGGTGCTGCATGGCCTCTCTGCCTTTACCGTAGTCGGCGGCTAGCTGTTCGTTCTCGCCCCACTGGCTGGCCAGAGCCTCGGCCTGGGCCTTAAATTCGTTATCTGTAAGGTTAACATCATCGATTAAGGCCTGATATTGGTTGGCTTTTATCGAATTATTCTCAAGCGTGCGCTTCAGATCGTCCATGTAGGACTCATGCGCCTGCTGCCGGCGCTCATAGTCGCCTTCCTTCTGCGCGTTGGCCGCTGCAGTGATGCCCTGGATGGCGGACAGCGCATACTTCTTGTTGAATGCACCCGAAATGAGCGCGAGCATGGGCAGGAATTGCGTCAAAGCCCGCGCAGGATCGCGGATCTCGGGCAGCTGCTCGGCCTTCACCTGATCGTACTGCGGCGTGTTGGGCCGGCGCTTGAAATTGTCGATCCTGGCCTGCTGGATCTTCTTGAACTCAGGCAGGAGCTCCTTGCGCGTTTGCGCGGCCTCAACGTAGGCCTCGGATTCCATCTTCGCGAGCTCACCGGCACGCTGGGCTTCAGGCCCGGTCTCGATCGCCTGAAGGTTCGCCAGCAGCTGCTCACGCGTCATGCCCGCCAGACCGTACTCAGGGTTCGCGCCCTGGATCAGGTTGGGAGGCGGTTGAGGAGCCTTGGGCTGGGCTCCAAGCTTCTCCATGTGGAGATGCGGAGCCGTGCTGTGCGGGCCTGCGGGTTCATAGATCTCGCGGTATCCGGGTGCGTTGAAGGCCTTCGCCTGCGCCTCCATCTGCGCCGGATCGCCCGCTACAAAGTCCACGGCCTCTCCGGACAGATGACTTGATCCCGGAACGCCCTTGACCGCGGCATTGCGCACAGGATCTCGCCGCCCGCTGGTGATGCGCGCGTTGGGGCTCGAGGCTAGTACCTGGGCGATGACAGATGGATCAGCACCATATTGGCTGGCCAGCTGCGCAACGCGAGGATCATCTGTTCCGTCCATAGCGGGCCCTTATGGGGTTTGCTGCTTGTTGTAGTTTGCGGGGTTGCCCATCCCCAGAGCCTGGAACAGCGAAGCCAGAGACTGGTTGAACTGCCCGCTCTGCTGCTGCTCGAGCTTCAAGAGATTGCTCAGATAGTTCTGGGTGTCGGTGTCGTACGCGCCCATCAGTTTCGCGTCCTGCGCCAGATTGGCCTGGGCCTCGTCGAACTGCTGCTTGTTGATCGCGGTATCCACAGCCTGCAGATCCGCGTTCTGGGCGCTCAGGATGCCCCCAGGCTGGCTCAGGATGCGCGCGCGAGCCTGCTGACGCTCAAGATCCAGAGCGGCCTGCTGGGCCGGTGAAACGCCACCAGCTTGGTCAGTGTTGACGCGGTTCTGATACAGGGCCTGCTGGCTCTTGGCATTGTTCAGCTGTTGCTGCATCTGCTTCTCGAGCGGATTGGGCTGCATGGCGTTGAACAAGTTCACGCCCGTCAGAGCCGTAGACAGCTCCCGCGGAATGTTCTGCGGGTTCATCAGGTACTGCGCCATGGAATTCATCATGTCGGGCTGCGCAGCTCCACCCGCTGCGTTCATTCCGGATTTTGCGTTCTGCATGGAATCGACAGCGTTCTGAGACATGCCGGGGGTCGTGCCCAGCAAGCTTGAGACAGGGTCATTTGCTGCCGTGACCGTAGAGCCAACAGAAGGGGAGGCACTGCCTGCCGCCGAATTGAGGTTGAAACCCGTTCCAGAATTGGCCCCAGCAGCACCCGGGAGAGCGTCCGCCATGGCCGTGGAAATGCCTCCAATGCCCCCTGCGCCCCCTGCTCCGGGGATTTGAGGCGCGGTGACAGGCGTATTCAGGCCCGCGCCCAGATTTCCTTGAGCGGCAGACAGGCCTTGGTTCAGCGCTGCCGGCATTTGCGTACCGCCAAGGCTCTTCGCTACGCCAGCTGCGTCTGCAGCGGATCCCGTGATGGGCCCACCGGCTGCTCCGCTCTCGTATGCAGAGGGCCCGCCCCCAAACATGCTGCCAATCGCGTTGGCGCCGCTGTTGAACGCGCCACCGATCGCGTTTTCAGCCCCGGTGAACATGCTTCCAAGCGAGTTCAGTACGTTTGCGTCTGCCACTAGATGCTCCTCGACTGCTGTTGCATGCCCGGTTGAGCTCCGGATTGCATGCCGGATCCGGACGTGCCGGCACCGGACGCTTGTTGGCTGGACGAGCCCACCGGCGGGCCCTGGTTGGATTGGACGTAAGGGTAGATCTTCGGCGCGGTGCCGCCTTGGATATCAAGACCACCAGCCCCAAGGCCTGGGCCCGCGCCACCGCCGGCGCCCGCAAGCCCGCCCTTGGCCGCAGGGGTCAGTCCGGGTTGCGTAGAAGCCGGTGCTTGCGCGGATGCATCCCTTAGTCCCAAAGAGCTGAAGAGGGGTTGAGCCCCGGCACCCAGAGCCGCGTTTGCACCCAAACTCGTTCCAAATTGAGCGGCCTTGCCAGCAGCCTGTGCAAAGTCTGATGCGCCTTGCGCGCTGGCCATCGTGGCTGGGTTATCAAGACCAGCCATGACCGTCTCTGAAGTCGGCGCGAGCGCATTTGTGGTTGCTTCGCCTGCGGCCTTGCCAAGCCCGCTGGTCAAAGCAGGAGCTCCAGCTGACACCGCGCTCAGCGCAGCCGACAGAAGATCTCCCCGGCTGGCCTCGTCAGTGCCTGCGATTGCATTGCCGGCAATCGGAGCCCACTGAAATCCAGGAACGAACCCCGCAACATCAGAGATGATGCTGATCGCTTCATCGAATGTCTTGCCGATTGGAGCCTCCTATAAATTCGCAGGCCGATTGGTCACCACATAGCTGGCCCGATCGAGCGTAGCCCCAACCCGTTTGGCAAGCGGTGCAAGGTTGGCACCCGTGTCTTCGCCAAAGTGATAAGTCGTCGCGCCGCGATCTTTCAGAGCCCACTTTACCATGTAGCGGAGCAGCGCGCACGGTTCATATCCAGACCCATTTGTCGAGGCCAGAAACACCATCACACCCCTGCGCTTGGAGGGGGCCCAGAACGGCGCTGAGACGCCTGAGATACCGAACGAGCGCTCACCTATGGCAATGAGCACGTCGGGGTTCTGGAGGGCTCTGAGAGCCCACTGGTGGCAATCGTTCTGGTCGATCTGATATTGCGGATAGGCCTCGCGCGAAATTTCGAAAATCTTGTCGAGGTCGTCTGCTGTGGCGGGCCTGATCATCAGTAACTCGGATACCACTTCGCGGTGGTCGCATCGTACGTCATGATCAGGGCCTTGCTCACCACCGCGGTCGAGGCCAACGCAATATTTCCACCCGTCGTGGTCGTGAATATCCCCGTGGGGATCAAAGTGATTTGCCCACCCGTGCCGGAAATAGGAACCGGGGCGGTAATAGTGGCAATTGGCGTTGTGCCTGACACAAATGCGATCGCGGTCGAGGGGGCGATTGTGGTTGCGGACGCGATAGTTGGAGCCACGACATTGGTCGCCGTCACGCCAACAATGGTGGGCGTTGTGATTGTGGGAGAGGATCCGGTGATCAGCGTCCCTGACGTGGGCAGGGTGACGTTGGTATTACCCGCTGCAGTCAATTCAATCGGATAGGAATTGGCAGTCTGAAGCGTAGAGCCGCTGGCCAGATTGAGCGTGGCCGTTGTGGACGTAAACGCCACGCCATTGATCGAGGTGGCCGTTGCGGCCCCCAGGACCGGCGTCACCAGCACAGGCCCAGAGCTCAACACAACCGACCCAGACCCGGTCGAGCTGGTAACACCAGTGCCGCCATTGTTGACAGAGAGGGTGCCAGTGACCCCAGTCGTCATGGGAAGGCCCGTGGCGTTCGTCAGGACCGCCGCAGAGGGCGTTCCAAGGGCTGGGGTCACCAAGGTAGGGGACGTGGCCAATACGACCGTGCCAGAGCCTGTGGTGGATCCGTTGCCGTATAGCTTGGGGGGGATTGGGGGCACCGACATGTTAGTTTCCTGTCACGAAGACAACGTCAGAAGCCGTTCCGACAATCCAGACCGCGTTGGCATTGGTCACGCCATAGCTGATCGACTGACCCGGCAAGAGCGCATAACCATTGGACGTGGTCACACTGGAAGGGCCCACATAGGTCGTGCCCGTGTTTGTCGATTTGGCGGTGATCACAATGCCATTGGACAATGCCTGGGATGTCAGCGCCGTCGCTGATGCGGTCACAGTCTGTTGCGCGGAATAGATGGTCGTCGGGTTCGAGATATAGCCGATCGTGTTGGAACTGTTGTTCAACGCGACGTTCCAAGTTCCCGATTGCGCAGCCTGGACGGCAAAGGTTCCCGTGCCCACCACAGTCGCGTTCAAGCTCGAGGCCGTCGCTTGCGTGGCGCCGAAAGACGTATTTGCAATCGTGATGCTTGGGAGGCTGGTGACTTGGGTGGCAAAGGTTCCCGTTCCAACCACAGTGGCATTCAGGTTTGCCGCCGTGGCCTGCGCAGCCGTGACGCTGACAGCGGATTGATCAGATGCAATCACCACCGGCAGGCTGTTGACGGAAGTCAGCTGCCCCGCGTTGGGAAGGGTGTTGATGGTTTGCCCAACACCGGGCGTTACCGTGACCGTAGGGAATGCCATGACGGGCCCTTACAAGATGATGCCGATGTTGGCCGAGTTGCCGGCGACGGAGAAATCAAGCGATGTTGCACCAATAACACCCGCCAGAACGGGCGAAGATGGCGCAGATACGGTGGTTTCTATACCATTAATCCCGTTTGCAATGACCACCAAGGTCAAGACCGCACCCACCTCACTGTTGGTGGGGCTGAACGTCAAGGACGTAGCACCAGGAATTGGGTAGCTGTTCTGATACCATTGGTACGCCAGCGAGAACGGCGGGTTGGCCCAGACCGGCGGCGTCACTGATACCGGCAGATTGATGTAGGGCGACCCATTGATCACCGGATAGGACACGATCGTGGCTGCGGAATCCGGAAGGTTCTGAACGTAGACCGGATTGCCCAACTGATCCGTGACCACGTTGGAGCTTTGCGTCAGGATCTGCAAATTGTAGCTGAGATCCAGAAGTGCGCCGTCCTGGGTGGTCACGTATTGGTTGCCCAGAGATCCCAGCACAGTGGCAGCAGATGCCACAAAGATCGAGAACTGTTGGCTGGCCCCTACGCGCCCGTCCGCGCCCCTGGCGTTGATCAGAATCCCACCGATCAGCTGGCTGTCGATCGTGTAGATGTACGGAGTGCCACTGACGACGCCGGTAGACGAGTTGATCGTCAGTCCGTTGGGCAGGCCTGACGCATAGTAATAGTAGGGAGGCTTGCCTCCGGAGGCGACCGCAGTGAAGGGCGTATACACTTGGCCTGAGACCGCCACCGGAGAAGGGTTGCATGTGACTTTGACGCGCGCGGATCCAACGAGCTTGGTGGCCCGCATATCGAATTTTACATTCTCCCGCTTCCAGGAGGTGTGTGAAAAATCGTGCAGCGTGCGATATGCTTCTGTCATTAAGATACGCTTTCAAATGAGCCAGAAACAATTATTACGTATCCGTTAGCCGCGGGATAAGTGTTGTCGTAATTTGTAATTGATATGTTTGTGCCAGATGCCGGAACAAGACCTTGAAGCATTTTTCCGGTCGATGCGTTTTCTCTTCCCGACAGAATTGCGTTTTGTGCACATGTAATTCCGCTCGGCAACGTGGCCACAACTGAAGTTGCTCCAGTTCCGTTTGTTGTAATGTTGATGGTAACTTCAATAAAAATTACGCGATCAATACGACGATATCGACCCGTTGCAGTCGCAGTGGTAATTGTTCCAGTTCCTGAGGTAACAGTTGGTGTGTATCCAACCCAACTTTGCGTAACTCCAGCTTCTGAACCTGCGTTATTTAACCAAGAGCTATTTGCTTGTAGCCAATTTCCCGTAGATGCACCTTGTCCATTAGAAAAGAAAAGGTTTCCTGTTGCTGAAACATAATCATTATTTGTTGAATTGTTAAGAGCGTATCCGCGAGTGGAATTTCCGTTATTGTGAAGAATAACTCCCGATACATTAAGACCCGAAACTGCGGCGTTAGCTACAAGAATTCCATGTCCACCAGAGGCTCCCGTTCCATTAGACCTCACATACCCACCCGTAAACGTGTGAATACCAGCGCTTAATTGAACGGCATCATAGTAATTGTTTTGTATACGTATGTCTCCCCACTTGCAGCTTGGGCTAACCCCCGTTGAGGGAGCAATTCTAATGCCGCCTGCAGAGGTTGTTGAATTTCCACAACCGGAAACCCACAGGCCGTTGGCGGAAAGCGTAGAAATTCCGTTGCTTTCAATGTCAATTCCCCAACTTGCACAACTATCAATAGTACAACTATCGTCAAAAAATATTTCTCTGTTATTAGTGCTGGCTTGTAGAGAGTTATCAATTCGAACACCGCCCAAACCGCAAGACGAAATATCCATTCTTCTAAGGTATACTCCGCCAGCGCCTCCGCCCAAAAGGACGCCGTAACCGCCACACGCTGCAATCCTGAGCCCGCCGTCTATTGTTACTTCGGCTCCGTATGATTGATCGTTGTTTCCGCGAATGGAGATCGCGGTTGCGCCCAGCCCAATAATTTCCCCTCCCATCCAAATGTTTTCAGCAAATCTGTCAAAATATATTCCTTGCCACAAATGCGCGGTATTGGAAGCGTCGGAATAAACACCGTTTCCGCCCAAGTGAACGTCATGCCACACTGAATATGTGACTTTTTGAGCTTGCATGGCATAACCAGAAGTCATCACAACCGATGGCCAAATTTGGAATTGAGAAAAAATAAAACCTCTGAATTCGTTTGTTCCATCTCCAATCGTAATAATATTACCCGTTGTAAAATTTGGGGCAATTTGTGTACTAATGCCGTCCCCAATAATTCCTCCGTAAGAGGTGGTCATAGTCAAAGTGCTAGTAATTTTGTAAGTCCCTGAAGGAAAGTATATAATTTTTCCTGTATTAAGAGCAGCTTGAATCGCAGAAGTATCGTCTGTTGTTCCGTTTCCAGTTGCTCCAAAATCTTTGACGGAATAAACATCATTTATTCTTGCATTCAAAGCGCGAGAGACCGCACTGGTCCCGACGTTCACATAGCTGAGATACTGGCTGGAATTTGCGGCTGCGCCCAAATTTGACATTGCGGTGGCCGCAGTGGTGCCACCAGTCCCGCCGTTTGCAACCGCAAGCGTACCGCCAAGAACTACCGCTCCAGTCGATGCAGTGGATGGAGTTAATCCCGTTGTGCCCGCACTAAACGACGCCACGGTGTTTGCTGTGGTAGCAAGCGTTCCTGACGTTGGAAGCGTGAGGGCAGTGGTTCCGGTCGCAGTCAGGGTCGTAGAGAACCCGCCCACCGTTGTCAGCGTCGAACTGTTGGCAAGCGTCAACGTGCCGGTCGTGGTTGATACCGTCAGGCCATTGATGCTGGTTGCCGTGGCAACACCCAAGGAGGGCGTTGTCAGGCTTGGTGAAGTTTGAAGAACAACCGATCCGGTGCCGGTAGCCGATGTTGATCCCGTTCCCCCATTGCCGATCGGCAAGGTTCCCGTGACACCAGTCGTCAATGGAAGTCCGGTTGCATTGGTGAGCGTCCCGGATGACGGCGTACCCAGGGCCCCGTTGAACGTGACCGGGGCGCCTGTACTACCGATGTTATTCTGGAGCGCGCTTGCAACGCCGGTGCCCAGGCTTCCAATTGAGGTGACAGGCACGGTGGTCGAGGCCGTCATGGTCCCGGTGCCGTTTCCGTACACATAACCCGTCAGAGTGTTGGCGCCCGTTCCGCCATTGGCCGGCGTAAGGGTTCCGCCTGCGGTAATGGTGCCGGAGCTCGTGATCGGACCACCCGTGAACGATAGGCCGGTCGTTCCGCCAGAAACATTCACGCTGCTGACCGACCCGGTGGCATTGATCGTGATCGATCCCGCACCATTGGTGATCGAGGAAATATTGGTTCCTGCCGTGAGCGTAGCGAGTGCGTAACCGACCCCCGTCGATCCGATCAGCAGCTGACCATTGGTGGGCGCGGTGCTCAACCCGGTGCCCCCATTTGGCACCGGAAGGATGCCTGTAACGCCCGCTCCACCCGTCAAAGTAAGCCCGGAACAGTTGGTCAGGGTACCGGAATTGGGTGTTCCCAGGTTTGGCGCGGTAAACGTCGGGGCGTTTGACAGAACCACATTGCCGGTCCCGGTGGACGAAGTGACGCCGGTTCCGCCGTTGGCCACATTCAATGTTCCGGCCAACGTGATGGTGCCAGATCCAACGATCGGGCCCCCGCTCGTCGTCAGTCCCGTCGTGCCACCAGACACATTGACAGACGACACGGTGCCGCCTCCAGGCGACCAGCTGAGGTTGCCCGATCCGTCTGTGATCAGCGCGTAGTTCAGAGATCCTGCGGTGCTTGGCAGGGTCAGGGTATAGTTGCCTGCAACGGATTGGGTCTGGAGCGTGACCGTCTGGGACGTGGCGCCCTTCAACACGATGCCGCTGGTGATGTTTGGGCCTGCCAGGGTAGGCGCTGTGCTGAGAACAACACTGCCGGATCCCGTCGAGGTCGTGACCCCGGTGCCCCCATTCAGGACCGCAACCGTGCCCGTGACGTTAGCGGCATTGCCCGAGATGTTCCCGGTAATGTTGGCTCCGCTGATCGTCGTTGATGCCGTGACCGCGCCTGTGCCGTTACCGTACAGGTAACCCGTGAGGGTGTTGGCACCCGTGCCGCCATTGGACACGGTCAGCGTGCCGGTGACACCTGTGCTCAATGGAAGGCCCGTAGCGCCCGTCAGGACGCCGCTGGCGACCGTTCCAAGGTTCGGGCTTACCAGACTGGGCGCGTTGCTCAGAACGACGCTGCCGGTGCCTGTGGAGGTGCTGGTCCCGGTTCCCCCATGATTGACCGCGTTGATGCCGGTGGCGTTGGAGAAATCTGTGTACATGCTCCCGACACTCGCGGTGTTCAGGAACGTGAAAATCTCAATGTCGTCACCCGCCGTGGCACCCGTGTTCAAAACAACAGCGGTGGAATTGGTTGCCGTGTACCGGCTTGTCGCAAGCAGCAAGCCGTTTTGATAAACGGACAAAAGCCCTGGCGTGTAAGGGACCGCGAAATTTGTCTGACCTGATGTTGCGATAAACGCATATCGAGAGAACGCGGTATTGGTGCCGGGGAAGAAATACGACGTAGGAACCTGGACGGTCGTGTTGTTCTGCACAACCGCGACCTGTTCAGATCCCGTCAGGAACGACCCAGGCGGCAGCTGGTTGATGGGGATTTTGCTGGCCATGATTTACCCCACAATCCAGTTGGTGCCGTTGTAGAAGACGGGGACAAAATTGATCCCCGTCCCGCTCACTGTGGCAAAAAATGTTCCGGTGTTTGAATTGGAGCAATTAGCTCGAGCGCCTGCAACAGGCGTCAGGGCAATCAATTGCGCATAGGTGTAGACGGGAAGGTTCCAAAAAAATTGGGATGGAACCTCGACCGTGATGTTCTGTTGAACAAGCGGGACCGCTTCGGTGCCCGTCAGGACCGTTCCGGCAGGAAGCTGTGAAATTTGCGGCATGGCGCGTCCCGTGTCTCAATATGCCACATATACCACGCAAGGGACGCTACGCTAAATGCCCCCACCCAGAAACTGAGCGACGGACTGGTGCTCCACGTACTGGAGATAGAACCAAGCGTCGGCCTTTTTCTTGTCCTTCAGATCCAAATCCTGGAGATCTGATCCCTGCACGCCGGCGATCGCGTCCATCTCGGCGTGCATCTGCTGGTGCTGCTGCAAGAAGTCCTTGAAGTTTTCCTTCGTCACCGGCCAGATTTGATACTGGTTCAGGGCGAAGCCGGCGGTTGCTGCCTGATGGATGATGGCAAGGTGGTGCTGGTAGTGGTCCCAGGTCCACTCATCAAACCCCTTGGGCGTGGGCCTGGGGTAAATGATCTGGGCCAGACCCATTAGCGCCCGTTTTTGTTCTGGCTGGTCTTTTCGTTGGTGCGCCCATAGCGCTGGTGGTTCACTTGCCAATCTCCGGATTGGATCAGCGGGTGCTTGAGGGTGTCGTACATCGTAGATTCGCTGAGGCCCGTGTCAAACACGGTGAGCGTGCCATCCGGAGCGTCCACCTTGACTTCGCAAGGCGGCATGCGGTTCCAGGCTGTAAATTCCTTATAGCGCGACATAGCGAGCTCCTTAGCCGAACGGCGCAAACTCGCCGAACTGGGTTGTGAACGAGATGATATCAAGATCGGAGGCGGTTGTCGAAAGAGAGAACCCTATCATCTTTCCATACGCACTGATGCCGGTTCCGGTGATGGTCAGATTGGTTTGCAAAAGCGGAATGGGCTGAGGCGTTCCGTTGCCGGCGTCGGTGTCCAGACCGACGCTGACGGTGGGGCTTGTCTCGCTCCCATTGCTTTGGCCCACAACAAAATACCGCAGCGCGCGTTTGGTCGAAGTGTAATTTGGTGCTTTGCGCAGCTTGGTCTGGAGCACCTTGGTAAGGCTGGAAGATGCCGTCTGGAACATGGGATAAAGGCTTGTTCCGTTTGTGCCCCATGCCTGAATGGTCGAGTTGACCTCCTGGGTCTGGATGAAAGACGGCGTCTTGACCTGTGTGGACGTGAACCACTTCTGACCGTTCCACATGGCCATCATGGTCTGGTTGGATCCGGTGTAAGGGTTCACGGTATTAAAATTCAGCATGTAGACACGGTCATTGTAGATCGTGGCGATCGCTGCGCTGGGTGTTACGTTGGTGAAATTGCCGGTCAGGAACAAGCCATCAAGCTGGTTCGAGACCTTTTCTGCCGCACCACCGTACAGGGTGTAGACCCCGGACGGGTTGGCAAACACCAGAGCTCGACCAAGCGCTGCTACGCTATCGCGCCAGGATGTTCCCATCTGCGGATCTGCGTTGACCAAATTGTAGGTGGTGACGCCTGCAGCGCTGACTGTGACGTTCGAGAGGACCGAAATTGATGAATCCCCGAACACATAGAGATAGCCACTGGACTGGATCACACGGGTGATCTGTGCCCTGAGCGTGGCGTCTGTCAGCTGGGTGGTGACGCCCCCCACAGACGTTGCGTAATTGGCCACAGTGCCAGGAACACTAGCGTACAAATTGATGCCGTTGCCGATCCAGACGCGGTTTTGATACGTCTCGATAGTGGTTCCCTGCACGCCCAAGGGCATGATGCTGACAGTGCCGGCGGCTGAATTGTTGCCGCCAGACAATTGCACGGTCGTGGACGATTGGACGTATCCGGATCCGCTGGTTACAAGCGTGAAACCAGTTACGGACCCACCCGAAATGACCGGCGTAAAAACCGCGCCTGTGCCAACGCCAACAATGCTGACGCTGGGGGGGCCCGAATAACCCGTTCCGCCATTGATTACATTAAGGGCAGTGATCTCACCCAGGCCAATCTTGAAATTCAGAACGGGAGGAGTGCCGGTTACGCCGGTCCAGACAACCGTTGGCTGGCTTGTGTACCCGGTTCCTGGGTTCACAATCCCTATGCTGGTAACGATATTCAAGTTGGCATTTGGATTGGTCACGGCACCAGTGATTACAATCTGGGCCCCTGATCCACCACCACCAATGACGGTGGCGTGAGCCTGACCACTTAGATTGCTGGACCCCCCGCTGATCACGTAACATGCCAGAAGACCGCCGGTATTCTGAGACACAGTTGCGGTTGCGGTTGCAGCGTTATCGGATCCCCCGCCAGTTATTGTAATCCGAGGCTGGTCGTTCAACAGATAACCAGATCCTGGGTTGGTGATGGTAATCTGAGTCACTGCACCGTTTTTTACAGTCGCCGTTGCAGTGGCGCCCGTCCCGCTTCCGCCGCTTACCGTGACCGTGGGAACGCTTGTATAGTTACTTCCGGCGCTGGTGACCGTTGTGTCAGGGCTCAAGGACGTGGTTGATATGGTGCCCGAGGTCACCGATCCGTACAGATAGGTGCCATCCCAAATCCAGTAATTGGACGCGTAAATCGTGTTTACGATCGCCAGATATTTGTTCTGGAACTGCGCGCAGGCCGGCAAGCTGGCGCTGTTTGATGTGCAGGATGTTGCGCCAAGCGTGGTGTTGGAAGAGCTTAATGTGTAAGTCCCCGTGCCTCCCGATCCACTGCCAAAGGCGGTGATGGATTGTCCAGATGCCACGCCGGTTCCGAACACCAGTTGGCCAACAGCCAATGTCCCGCTTGCTACAGACGAGACCGTCATGGTGGTTCCGGAGAACGATGCCGTGAATGATGCGGAGCCGTAAAATGTTCCGACCACTGAACTAATGGTCGTGACCGCAGACGTGTTGCCGTTGACCTGGACCGCGGTGCCATCGTTCAGGAACACCGCCCAGTAAGGAATGCTGTTGAGCACATACTGGTAGGTGTAGACGATCGTCTTTCCACCCGTCGCGGTGTAAAGCGTTGTGCCTTCAGCGTATAGGGTCTTGTACCTACCCAGCGCGATCGGCATCCAGTTCTGGGTCCAATAGAAATCACTGTCCTTGACCGCAGGGCGAAGAACCTTGGTGTCCAATGACCCAAAGTCTTCAATCACCCATTCTTCAATAGGCGTTTCTTGGCTATTCCCTGCGCGTGGGACACCCATCACCAGACCTCACTGTCATAGGCGCTAGGCGCGTTGGAGGGTGTGGTGGCCACACCATTCTCGATCAGGTTCTGCTGGAACAGGGCCTGCATGAATTGGGCGTCGTCCTTACGCTGCGCGTTCAGATAGGCCAGATACGCCGCGTAGTATTTCACGCTCGCGGTGAACGGATCCGGGATTGCCTCGACCGTTGCGTCCGTGACAAGCGGGATCGGATTACAATACGCGTCCCAATCCATCTGGCTGACCACAGCCGGGATGGGCCAGAGGTAACAGGATCCGCCGGCACCTCGACCATACTGAGACCAGATCGCTGGGTAGTTCTGCTGGCCCACATTCCAGGCGCGGTATTGGGCTTGGAAAGTCGTCCAGCTCTTGTAGTCCAGCGTCGGTTTCATTGAGCCCCAGGACGCGGAAATGGACTGCAGGCCGATGATCTCGGACGCCCCAGGCTGGGCCAGCTGCAGGGCCGGGATGTAGCTTGAGAAGGCGTAGACCTCCTGGTTCACGATCGTCTTCACAGCTGCGGACAGGGTGATGGTTCCCGCCGTAGCCCCGGCGCCGGTAGGATCGGTGATCGTGATCGTGGGCGTGATCACATATCCAGACCCGCCGTTCACAACCGTGAAACTGGAAATGGTCGTGCCGGTCAGGTTTGCGGTCACCACCGCTTGGGTGCCGCCATTGATGCCGTCTGGAAGGCTCACAGTGACGACAGGAGCCGTGTAGCCGGATCCGACGCTACCAGCTGCCACAGCCGTGATAGAGCTCGTGGAAGGCAATAGAACACGCACGCATTGGGTCAGCTCGCAAATCCGGTTCCGCGCGCGATTGATGAAATTTGTCAGGGTCGATTGCGAGAAAAACAGGTTATTCGGATCGTTCAGCATCAAGGCTGTGTCGGTCAGATACTGCGTCAGCGCCATGCCAAGATCCTCAAAACAGTTGGGGGACCGGCACGTTGCCGCACCGATCCCCCATCATGCCCTAAGCGTGCCCCCACGCGAAGAGATCGTTCAGATTAGAAGGGCTGGATCAAGCTGGTATCGGTCGGGGACGCACCGAGACCCAGCGTGATGCTGGTGCCAAAAGTCGGGAAGGTCGAGGTTCCCGCGATGGCCGTGTCAATCACCGTGCTCGGGATGGCCTGGAACAGACCACCGTCAACCACGGTCGCGCCGGTCAGCTGGGCCGTTGCAATCGCGCCGGCATTGGTCGCGTTGAACAGTTGAGCCTGACGAGGCGTGAACACGTTGGCACCCAGGGTCGGGTTCTTCACGGTCGGAGTGGACGCGTTCAGACCGCCAATGGTGCGCAGCGCAAAGTTGTTCGTGCCGAAACCAGAGTACGTGCCCGTGACCACCGAGTTGGTCGGGGTTGCGCACATGCACATGACGATCGTCGCTGCCGCAGACGAACCACCACCACCCGAGAAGGTGAGCGTCGGGATCGCCGTACCGGCCAGAACGCCCGTGCCTGGGTTGGTGCAGATCACTGCCGACACCGTCTGAGCACCACCGGCAGAACCGGAAGCGACCAGAGCGGTGGTGGCCACGACCGCAGTCGTCGGACCCGGAGTACCGGCGGTGGCTTCACGCGGATCCGGGATCACCGTCACGGTCGGGGCGCTGGTGTAACCCGCGCCCTGATCGATCACGGTGAAAGACGGAACGCCCGAAGACAGGGTGGCGATCGCCGTGGCCTGCACACCACCGGCAGGCGGCGCGGACAGGATCACGACGGGCGGATAGTTGTAACCCGCGCCAGCCGTGGTGATCGTCAGCGTGGTCGAGATTGCGCCGCCGACGATTGCCTTCCAGGTCGAACCACCCGTTCCGGAAACCGCGACAGTCGGGGTCGAGGTGTAACCCGAACCAGAGTTGGTCACGACAGCTGCAACCGGCTGGCCGGTCACGTTGGCAAGGCGGAAGTTCTGCCCGTCAGACGACACCAGGGTAGGCGTGTTGCCCGCGTTCGGGAAGTTGCGCCAGATGCCCGTGATCGGATCCAGGAACTGGATGAAGGTGTACGGACCCGGCGTGATGACCCACTGACCCGCAGGGATCAGAAAAGTCTGACCACCCTGCAGCTGGATTTCGTTTCCGAAAACCGGGCCGGTGTACGGGGTCACAAGACCTGGGTTGAGGGGGAGCCCGATACCGGCTCCGCGCATGGGAGTAATAGCCATGGTGAGGGCTCCTTAGAAGCTGGCGCCGGCAACGGCGGAAAGCTGCATCCCAGACGACGGCTTCGTATTCACGAGAGCCATGGCTGCGATGATCACTCCGACATTGGCGATCTGGTTGTTGGCGATCAGCGAGTGCCAGCCAGAGAACGCGAAGTTCGCGTCTTCCGAAATGTACAGGCCGAGGTACTTGGAGTTGATGATGTAGGCGGTGCCGACCGGGCAGAACGGGTCCGCCAGGATCGGGATGTTGCCCAGCATCAGAGCGCGGAAGCCCGCGTTGACGGCGTCGTCATTGCCGTACTTGATGCCCGGATCAGTGTTGAACTGTTCCACCGACATGAAGTCCGTCAGGAGCGTGGTCCAGTCCGACAGGCTCATGATGACGAAGTCGGGGCTTTCGCCACCGGCAATCTTTGTCAGCTGCATGATGCGGGTCATCATGGTGGTACGCGACGGGGTGATCGAGGTGCTGATCTTGGTCGATTTCCAGAACGCGTTGCTGTTCCGGTTCAGACCGCCGTACGAGGCCACCGAGGTGCCGTCGTCATAGATGTCCTGGAAGCCGTTGATGGCCAGGGAGTTGGACGCAGCCGAACCAAACAGGGCGGTCGAGATCGCCTGCACCGCCACCGTCTTGGCGTCAGCCATACGGGCTTTCACCAGCGGAATGATGGTCTCGGTCTGCTGCAGGAGGCTTTCCATGCCCAGCAGCGGGATCGGCACGGTGCCGACGCTCAGGTTCCACGCGGCCTGCTGCGTTGCAGCAAGCACCTGGGGCTGCGGGAAGCCGCCGTCATAGCCGGCCCAGTTGAAGTTCACAAACTGCGAACCCTGAACCGGGACAGTGACCTGAGACAGACCACCACGAGCGCGCTGGGCGTTCCGCATGAGCAGAGACAGCACAGGAGCCGCAGAGTAGATCTGCACGACGAGCTTGGGCACAAAGGCCCGACGCATGACTGCGGTCAGTTCGTTTGTAATACTGCCGCTAGCGGGGACTACCCCGGAACCGTAGACTGGCATAGGTACTCCCCTTTAGCCGTGATCAGAAATCTTGGTTGCTTCGGATATCCACCAGAACGCGCCCAACTTCACGGTCGGCCCACTTTTCGGGATCCGCAAACAGTCCAGCAACATCCACTTCCACGGCGTTGTCCTTGAAGTCCCAAGCGTCGGGCTCCCAGGAAGAACGTGCTTCGGTCGGCTTCGGGTTCTGCCGCTCAAACAGGGCGGCGGCAGCATCCGGATCCGGGATGGATCGGTCGATCATCAGGGCCTTGATCTTGTCAATGCCCTCGTCGTTGTAGCCGTAGGTCTTCTTCAGCCGAGAGAACGACTGGTCGAGCTGGGACAGCGTCTGGCGCTCCTGCTCGTACTGGTCGCGCGCAGCCATCTTTCCGAACATCTCTTCGAGCTGCGCCTTGGTCTGGCGGACCTCTTCGATGTAGGGCTTGGCCACTTCAGCAGCCACGTCCTCATCCGTACGAGTGTTCGGATAGTGCGCCTTGATCGCGCGGGTCAGAAGCGGGCGGGTGCGCGGATCATTGTTGATCTGCTCCAGCAACTTCTTGCCAGCGACAAGAGCGTTCAGCTCGGTTTCGTCTACAACAACTTCAGCCATAGGAGGGGGCGTCCTTGCTAGCGGTTAAGGGTCACTTACCGTTCGGAATGTGAGTGACCGGGAAAGCGTTCTTGATGTCTTTCGGCTGCTGCGACATGCGGTTGCCGATCTCGACCACGCCCATGTTCACGCGGACGATGGATTCATCCGGCTCGAGCGAAGGGGTCGGGGGATTGAAAGCAGGCGAGGTGGGGAGCGTGGCCATGGTCGGTTCCTTACATTCCTGGCATTTGGGGCGGAGCGCCGGGAGCACCACCGGGGGCTCCACCAGGAGCTCCACCGGGAGGGGGTTGACCCTGTCCAGGCTGTTGTAGCTGTTGCATCTGCTGCATCTGTTTGGCGCGTTCCATCAGACCCAGCAGAGCGGTCTGTTGGACACCCTGTCCCTCTTGGCCGGCGGGCGCGATCTTCGCGCCATCCTGGATCATCTTCAGCACGGCCTTGTGCTGTTCAGATCCCACCGCAAGAGTTGGCAGAGCCATTTCCAGAAGGTGGATTGCCTCCCTTACCTTCGTCATGGCGTCAGCCGCCGCACCGGGGTTGCCAGTGCGGGGTCCGGCAGCACCGGCAGAGCCGATGGTCGGAGGCGTCATTGGTAGGGGAGGCAATGCCATTAGAGCTTCCTAGGTTTGTGAGAATCCGGTGCAGCCTAACGCTGCACGGGATTACTTCCGGCGGTGCTTACGACCCTTGCGCATTGGGCGGTCTCCTTATTAGAAACACCGGGGGGAGGAGTTCGCATTACTACGACCCCCGGCCAATCGGCAGTCACCGCGAGGTAAACCCCTAAGCCTGCGTGCCGATAAGATACCATTACCCAATAGATGGCGCAACAAGATCAAAATATAGCTTCAGTATTCGGCGGTACAGTCTTTTCAAAAGACTTTATTTCTTGCCTTTTCCGTGAGGTACGGCCAGTTCCGGGTGCTGTTGCATGAACTGGGCCTTGGCCTCTTCGCGCTGACGGTAGGACAGGATGAGCTCGTCCTGATAGGGCGGGTGGGTCATCTTGATCAGCGCTTCGCCGTCGATCGCGCCACGTCCTGCCAGAGCAAATGCCAGCTGGGCATTGTCGCCAGAGAAGGCAGGCGAGGACGTATGGCTGTCCACCGAGACCTGTGCTCGGTGGACAGCCATACGTCCTCGCCTGCCTTCTCTGGCGACAATGCCCAGCTGGCATTTGC
>Ga0208741_10000371_pt1 | contig 22477 bp, 28 predicted proteins | sample CryBogCBE03Jun09_FD_184576 | JGI IMG/M metagenome (GOLD analysis project Ga0208741, IMG submission 184576) | Freshwater microbial communities from Crystal Bog, Wisconsin, USA - CBE03Jun09 (SPAdes) | ecosystem: Environmental > Aquatic > Freshwater > Lake | place: Crystal Bog, Wisconsin, USA...
GACTATGCCTGGAGCAGCTCCAGCTGCTGGAGGTGCTGGAGCCAGTACACCACCTGCCTTTGGTCCAGCTCCAGTAGGTGGAGAAGAAGCTCCACCTGAAGCGGGTACACCACCTGAAGTCGCTGGCGCGGCAGCACCAGCGCCCGAGGCACCCGCTGCTTAATAAATAATATCATGGACTGCTCTGCTGTAACACCAATTTCTGCTTTTCAGAGTACTAACTTAACTAGTAAGATTCAATCATTTAGTCGTCTTGGAGATCGTATTACACGCTCACTTGGTGCACCAATGATTAATATTGAAATTCACCAAGATCAGTTATTTGAGTTTATCTCTATAGCTTGTGAAATGTTTACAAAATATGCAGGCTATACAGAAGAATATCTTATTTTTAATTCTGATTTATACGTCGATGGTGTTGGTATTAAGCTTGATGCTTTGTTTAGTATAACACCTTACTTTAATCGCATTAATAAGCCTGTAACAACAGTCTATGCTACGACTTCTACTATACCTGCTAGCTTCTTTAATACATCGACAACATTGTCTGGTACATATCCGACTGGTATTTTTCAAAATCAGATTCTTACAACTACTGCTTATTTAAGTGTTATAAACTTTAACAGCACAGTTGCTAATCTCTTTACACCTTCAAGTAATAGTCAACAACAAACGGTTAATTGTTTTGATTATGATACAATGGATTACAGGAAAGTTATTGATATTTTTAATTTTGAAGAAGGTTCATCAACAGGTATTAATACACTATTTACCATTGAGCAGACTTTAGCGCAGCAAACATATTTTAGCTACGCGATGGGTAACTATGGATTTGATCTTATCAGCTGGTATACTTTAAAGAATTGGCTCGAGGTGAGAGATAAGCTACTAGCAACTCGTCGTTCGTTCACGTTTGATGAACGTACACAGACACTCGTTTTTTACCCCCCGCCGCGTACACCAGGCTCCGGTAGTCAGTTCTGGGGTACTGTAGCATGTTATGTTGAGAGACCGCTTCGCGATGTTATAAAAGAGCAATGGGTATTCCAATATGCGTTAGCTTTATGTAAGATTGCTGTTGGTGATGTTCGAGGCAAGTACGCTAATACAGCACTATTCGGTGGTGGTACGGTGAATTTTAATGATCTTTTAAGTCAAGGTTTAGAAGAGAAAAAAGCGCTTGAGGAAAAACTCTTTACTGGTGCAGCACCTGGCTTTGGTGATGCGGCTCCGCCTATGTTCTTTATTGGTTAATATTATGATACCGCTTAACGGTAAAGGTAAATTCAAGCAAGGCGTTTTTAATCCAAAGAACAAATTAAAATATATAGGAAAGGAATCACCCGTATATCGATCAGGGTGGGAGTTAAAGTTTTTTCGATGGGCAGATGATAATCCTAATGTTGTTGAATGGGCATCTGAGGCTGTAATTATACCTTATGTGAGTCCTATTGATCATAAGGTTCACCGCTATTATACAGATGGTGTTGTAGCAATACGAGAGGGCAATATAATAAAAAAATATATTATAGAAATTAAGCCAAGCGGGCAAACCGTGCCACCAATAAAGGGTAAAAAACGTATGTCGACAATGATTTACGAGACAGCTCGTTTTGCTCAAAATCAAGCCAAATGGGAAGCCGCTAAAAAATGGTGTAATAAGCACGGTTATAACTTTTTAATTCTAACGGAAAAAGAGTTAGGTATAGATAAATAACTACTCAGATAATAAATATCTTTATGTCATTACGCCTATTAGTTGAAACACCGGCTTCAGAAGAGCAATTTGAGTATATCGAAGAGCAGAAAAATCTTAAAGGTCAGTCGGTTATGAAGATTCGCGGTCCTTATATGGCTTGCGAAGAGGTAAATAAAAACAAAAGAATTTATACAGAATCAGATATGGCACGTGAAGTTGACCGTTATGTTCAAGAAATGGTTATTCCGAAGCGCGCATTAGGCGAATTAAATCACCCTGCTTCAGCAGAAGTTGATCTTGAGCGTGCCTGTCATATGGTGACATCTCTACGTAAAGACGGTAATATTATTATTGGTGAATCAATTGTTCTTTCAACACCGGTTGGTCAAATTGTTCGCTCGCTTATTAACGACGGAGTTAAGGTTGGTATGTCAAGTCGTGCCCTCGGTCAACTTGAAGAGCAATCAGATGGTATTAATCGTGTTAACGAAATGAGATTAATTGCAGTTGATTGTGTAGCTGATCCAAGCTGTCCTAAAGCTTTTGTTAATGGTATTCTTGAATCCAAACAATATGTCCTTGGTATGGATGGAAAGTTTGAAGAAGTATACGAATCTTTTGAAAAAAGTATTCGTGGCTTACCTAAACATGATGTTGCTAGCTTTTTAAGGGAACAGATTTTAACGTTTTTATCTAAACTCTAACATAAATAAATTATATATGGCCGATCTCACACAGACTATTAGAGCTAAAGAGCAGGATGTTACGAAATTAAAAATTCAAGCTGCTCAGGATAAGCTTAAGAAGCTTCAAAGTAATCAACCCGTTGAAGAGGAAGATGCTGAGACAAAGCATGGTATTTTTGTTGTTAATAGTCTTGGTTACGATCAGGATGATAATGAACATTTTGAGGTTAATATCAACGGTAAAGTTATAGTTATCTTAGAAGAGCCAGATCGTACCCTCCACGCTCAAGGCGGTAGTGTTGCTAAATCTCTTTTCGAACATCACTATGACGAGATTAAGAATGTTATTCAATCCTATCTTCAGTCAAGAGGTGCAAGTAAAACTACATCCGGTGAAGATGCTGAGACAAAGCATAACTGGAAGACTTGCTCATGCGAGAAATGCAAACGCGCCCGTTACATCGCAGATCATGTCGAAGATAAAAAAGAATGGCCATCAGATATGCGTAAAGAATCAACAAATATTGCTAACTTTTTAAAGGCCATTTCTCAGAAAAATTACGCCCAGGCCGATAAGTATTTACAGGGTACAGTCGAAAGCAAGCTCAAAGCTGCTATCAGCAAAGCTATCCAAAATTCTAAATAATTTATATGCAAAATAATATCTCCGAACTCCTCAAGGCCGCAACTAAGGACATTCTTACAGAAGACGTTCTTAAGGAAATTGAAACAGCCTATGAAGCTTCAGTCGACGCAAAAGCAAGACTTCACGTTGAAAAGGCTCTTAATGAACAGGACGAGGATTACGCTAAGAAGCTTGAAACTCTTTTAGAGGCTATTGATGCTGATCATGTAGCTAAACTTAATAAAGTCGTTTCAGCACTTGATACTGATCGTGCTAAGAAGCTTAGAACAGTTGTTGAAAAGTATGAAACAGCGCTTACAACTGAAGCTGCTAATTTTAAAAACCAAATGGTTAATCAGGTAAGTAATTACCTTGAACTTTATCTTGAAGAGAAGCTTCCAACAGCTGAAATTCAAGAAGCTGTCAATAATAAGCGTGCTGCTTCCGTATTAAACGAGATGCGCAACATGTTATCAGTTGATATGGCTCTCGCACAAGAGAGCATCCGTGATGCCGTTGTTGACGGCAAAGCAAGAATTGATGAAGCTGCCCAGCAGCTTGAAGCCGCCAATAAGCGGGTTGCAACATTGACCGAGCAACTAAACAATGTCAATGCGAGTTTAATTCTCGAGAAGAAGATTTCTTCTCTTGATGAGGACAAGAAAAAGTATATGAAAAAAATGCTTGGTTCTAAGTCCGCTAAATTTATCGCAGAAAACTTTGATTATACACTTGGTCTTTATGAAAAATCCGAAGAAGAGCGGCTCAACAATCTTGTTACAGAAGCCAGGGAAGAGACAGTTACATCAGCTGTTGATCGCCCGGTAATCGAGGAGTCTTTCGAGACTTCTGCAAGTGAAGATCGTACATTCAATCTTTACTTGAACGAGCTTCATAAGTACTAAGTTTTATTTTCTTCTAAGAATAGAAGATTTGTTGTTGAGGGCTTGCCCCTGAATAGAAATTAAGGTCGACAAAAAGAAAGAAATTTTTTAAAACTATGTCAAAATCAATCCGTCCTTCACAGTCATACATCGATGAGAGAAGCGCAAAGACATTGCTTGAAAAGTGGACTCCTGTATTGGATTACACATCAAACAACGTTCGTGCGATTGAAGACGATCACACCCGCCTTAACACCGCCATCCTCCTTGAGAACCAAGAGAAATGGTGCTTTGAGGCCTCCAACGCTTCCGGCGGTACAGCCGGTGGTTACGGTGCAACAGGTAGTGGCGTTTTCGGTGGTGAGACAGGTGGCGCAGGTTCATACGGCAATCAGTTCCCTTCACAGAACGATTCAGCTTATGCACAAGGCGACGCTCGTCTTCCTAAGATCCTCATTCCGATGATCAGACGTACATTCCCAGAGCTCATCACTAACGAAATCGTTGGTGTCCAGCCTATGAGTGGTCCAGTCGGTCTTGCTTTTGCACTCCGTTATAAGTACGAACCAACCTCACTTGGTTATCAGAATCAGGCCAATGGCCTCGACGCTTCCGGCACACAACAGTATGCTGGTGGCGCTGCACTTTCTGCTAACCCAGAATTAGGTTATCAGTACCTCAACACAGCCTTCACTGGTGCGAGCTCTTCAGCTCTCTCCGGTCTTGGCGCAGGTTCAGCCTTCACATTCGTTCCTGAAGATCAAGGCGTTGCAGCACTTCTCAGCCAGTTTGAGTTGTCCAGTAACATCCCTCAGATCGTCGTTTCGTTCGAGAAGACAGCAGTTGAAGCCGGTACACGCCGTCTTGCAGCTCGCTGGTCCGTTGAGCTTGAACAGGATCTTAAGAACATGAACGGTATCGATATCGATACTGAGCTCACAAACGCTATGTCGTATGAGCTTCAGGCCGAAATCGACCGTGAAATGATCATCCGTATGATTCAGACAGCTCTTAACGCCGGTTACGGCGTTGGCTTCTCAATCTGGAATCCTGCTTCGGCCGATGGTCGCTGGCTCGTTGAGCGTAATCGTGACTTCTATCAGAGACTCATCGTTGAGGCTAATCGTATTGCCGTACGTAACCGCCGTGGTTCCGCTAACTTCATTGTTGGTACACCTCGCGTTTGCGCTATCCTAGAGATGCTCCCTGAATTCCAGTGGGTACCTGTACAGGGTTCAGTCAATACTCAGCCCGTCGGTGTTGCAAAGGTAGGCTCGCTTGCCGGCCGTTTCAATGTTTACCGTGATACACGTACAGAGGCACAGTTCGAGGCTAACGCCGGAGGTAACTTCGGTGGTAAGGGTGGTTTCCCATCCGGTCAGACTCGTACAACTCGTCTCGACTACGCGCTCCTTGGTTACAAGGGGCCTGAGTTCTATGACACTGGTATCATCTACTGTCCTTACATTCCTGTAATGGTTCAGCGTACCATCGGTCCTAATGATTTCTCACCACGTGTTGGTCTATTAACCCGTTATGGCGTTGTAGATAACATCTTCGGTGCGAATCTTTATTACCACGTCATCGTTCTTCAGGGTCTCAGTACAGCATTTACGCCTGCAACTCAGTCTGTCTACTTCTAAGAGAAGTAACACGATCCGCAAGATCAAAAAGAAAACCCGGTTGAAAGACCGGGTTTTCCCTTGTATTATGTTAAATTTTATACCGCAGAAGAATAAATATTAGTACATATGGCCTACGAATCTCTTTTAACCGTCACACCAGCAATTTCATCTTCTAACGGTGTCCAAGCATTTACTGTAAGTGCTGGATTCGATACTACGTTATTACTTGATGCGAGTAACACTACACTTGGTAATAAACTTACTGACGAAGTTGTTAAATTAATCATCAATACAGATCCTGATTCAACAGGTACTGGTTTAAGTGCAACTGCTGGTGCTACTTCTATTAATATTACATTCTCCGGTGCCACATCTTTACCAACTCCTCAAGTATGGCCTGGTCAAGTAGTACCAGGTTCAACTACATACAAGAGTGGTGTTAGTGCAACACTCGGTGTTTACTGGCCACCATCAGCTGGTACTGCTAGTAGTCTTTGGAATACAGTGATCTATCTATCCGCTAATTCAACAACAGCTGTTATTGATCCTACAAAAACCTCTACATTAGATAATTTCTTTTATCTCACAAATAGTCCTGACGTTAATCATCAGGTTCGTACAACTTTTGGTCACTCAAGACTTGTTTCATACAACGGCTAAGATAAAGCAATATATAAATAAAGTAAAAAGCCCTGGCTGAGCCAGGGCTTTTTTTTTGTAACAACAACTAACGAATTAAATTATTGACCCATGGCCTTTTCTGTGTAATGATTAATATCACCAAGAATATGCGGAAGAAGATGTCTACTACTAGCTCTAGTCGGGTTAATATCTAGTGAACCACGACGTGAATAGAGAAGAGTAACAACACAATCCTGTACCTCCTCGTGAGCCATAATACTTATAAAAAGTTTCTCAGCACAAAATTCATGAAATTCATTAACCTCACGAAGTGAGACAATTTGTTTAAAAAGTGAATCAGGCTTTACTCGCATACCATTCTTTGTAATAATATGAACATAAGCTGCACCTGTATCCTTCTGCTTTGTATGACGGCATCGTGAACGTAATGCATTTGTAAAGAACTTATCACTAACTGAAGCATGATCTTCAGGATGAATTTTATAAAATTCTAAATGATCTTGCTGAGCTGAATAGTCAGTAATTGTAATTTGCGAAGCAGTATCAGCAAGCACAGTATACAAATCCTGATAATCTCTTAATGGGAAAAGACCAGATGATTCTGATGGAAAAAATTTAACCTTAACAGGCTTACCAATTGCATTAGTAAGATCGGTAGTAATTTGATTTTCGTAATTATAGATAGCTTCTTTTAAAGTCTCACCCATCTTACACATATCAAAAGAGTTCATATAAAGCTTAGCAGACTTTGACTCTACCATAAACTCTGAATCCGATGGATATACAAACTTAATAGTACCAGCAACAGGATAGCCGTTGTTGAGAAGAAAAGTTGCTTCATGACAATGCCACGTATCAAAACCTATAAACTCATCGCCATTAATACCCCATCCCTCACGTGCAAGGATTCGAGGCATAGGGTTAAGAAGTGAAGGATCAAATTGTTCAGTATATACCGCATAAGATGCCGATGAGCCAAGAGTCTTTGATGCAATATCAGTTAGGTTTGTTGTCATATAATTAATTTAATCTCATTTTAATAGCTTCCATACGTTCTTCAACTGTTCCTTTTAGTTTTACAACTTTATCTTTTAACAGATGATCGTATCTCTTTAAGACATGATCAAACGTAGTAATCATATTAAAACGAAAATCTTTGTTTATACTTCTTTCACCGTCATCGACTAACTCAATGTCATAAGGATCTGTATAAAAAATAACGTCATACATTGTTATAAGCTTTTCGAAAACATGCTTACTATAATCAAATACCCACGTAGGTACACTACCTTCTAAGTGAAGATAACCGGTATAACATACACCGTCAAGAATACAGCGATCTAATATAACATCTTTTTCTCTAAACTTTAATACATTCTCTATATGCTTATTAATAATTAAACTCTGTGTTATACCTGTACCCTCTTCATTAATAGGTACATTAAACTCACGTTTTACTAAACGAGTCACCTCTTCAACAAACTCAAATCGATCACCATAATACTCTTGACAAGCTTTTAGCAGAGTACTCTTACCACTACATTGAACACCTGAAAAACTAATAATCATATTACCATTATACTATTACTTTGCCCACTTGCCACGGTTAACAATCTCAGCAATAATACTATAAACTGATATATCAAGAAAAGCATCAAACACTGACTCATTAGCTGACTCGAGACTGTTCTTTCTAAGAACGAGATTAATTAATCGTTGTAACTTATCATTGAGACGAACAACAATAGCTGAAATTGACGCCTTTCTCTCTTCAGGTAATACTAATGAAGACCCAAGAGAGATGTTACCTGGACCGTAGTCAAACTGTTTCTTGCAAAACGTAAGATAATGATCGTGTTGAATCTTTTTAAATTCAGCACAAGTATCAGGGTATTGGGTTTCTATTGCTTTTTGTATTTCATCTATGCTCATAATTATCAAAAAATTTGTACCACATTATACTACCTAAAGAGTGTAAACGGTTTAAAATCTCATCCTCCTCAAGTCCTGCTATATTAATTGGATATGAGTCTATAATCTCACCTTCATCAACAGCAGGTATAACTTTATGAATAACAGCACCAGCTGTTTTATATCCAGCACGTATAGCTCTTATCTGCGGATCCTTACCCTTAAGATCAGGATATTCTGTTATAAGACCAGGATGTAAATTATAGATGTTTTTATATTTTTTACAAATATCTTTAGGTATGATTCTCAAATAACCATGAAGTGTAATAAGAGGGCTCTTAAAGGGTTTAAGTGCTTTTTTATAATCTTTTGATATAGGATTTTTTGGTAATGTAATCCAATTAAGCAAATTATTATCTTTCATTTGCTTAAGCACAACATTTACCCCTTCATCATTTTGCCGATTGGTTATAATAGCAGCAGGTATTTTTTTAGTATGATGAATAATATTAGTCAGCTCTGTACCACTTTGACTAAAAAAAGCTATCCAATTTTCGTTTATCTGCATAAGATCTTTTTAAACATTTTAGTATTATATTCAATAATTTCCATCTCATCCTTTGTAACTTGATGATCAATTAAATCTGCAAGCTTAGTTGATGGCTTAACAGGTAAGCCGTAATCAGCATCATACTGCATACCATGTAGAGCTGCTACAATTGGATTACTCGTATCGCAACTTACAATATTATACACATTATTATTAATATAATAACGGAATTCTTTTGCTAAAGAACATCCAAGAAGATGATGCGGCTTATCCCAATTCCAAATACCTCTTTCGATGAGGTGAGAAATAAAGCGCTGACGACCAGAGCACCACTTATCGAGTTTTGTTTGACCTTCTCCTGTAATTTCATAATATGAAAAATCAAAACTAATAGCAATCATATCAGCATGATCAGACATAAACTTATAACAATCAATAAGCTCTTGCCATGTCTTACCCTGCACAGCTCCAATAGCTTTTGTGAAGCATACGTCTTTAATCTGCTGGATCTTACCTTCAGCAATCCAATTAACAAAGCTACGACGTGTCTCATTACTATCCTCAAGAACATCAGGGACAATAAACATATTAGGTTTAAGGTCAATAGCTGCAGCAAGAAACTTATCACTATCAAATGCATGTCCTAGTTCGAAAATTGAATTATCTAAAAGTACTTCTCTATTATAGATCTCACGAGAGTGTTTAAAGAATTCATAATATTTTGGATGAGAATCAAATAAATGTACTAAAGCGTAATCGAAATCATTATAAAGTGTAGAAGTTTGAAGAATCGAAATAGGAGATTCGTGCGATACTTTAATTAGCATATTCAGATTATATGCGTAAATAATAATAAAATCAAGTATGGATTACCCGAAATATTACGGCAACTATATGGGTATTGTGGTGCAGAATAACGACCCACAATACCGTGGACGTGTTAAAGTTTTTGTACCACATATAACTCCAACAGTTTATAAGAACTGGACAGAAAATAGTGATAATCAGCCCGCTGTAGATCGTATTTTTAAATTTATTGGTAGCAATGTAGGAAGCGATTTAACAAATATTATCGATGACTTAAAGTTGATTCTACCTTGGGCTGAAGTCGCGTCACCTATTCTCGGTGAATCTAGTGCAGGACGCTACCATGCTGCTTCAAAAAAAGCTACAACAAGTGATGGAAGTAATTTTAATTACTTGTTCGGTAGCAGTACTACAACACCATATCAACAAAACTCTGATAACATTGGTGAAAAACCTGGCCATATCTACGATATGGCGACTGTTAATTTAGGTGATGCATTTAATAATCCTCAATTGACAAACGTTAATAACGTTAATAAGTTGAGCTATAATTATACACCAGAGTGTTATAGCAATAGCGGTAAAGGATCATTCGCTATACCAAATGTTGGCTCACATGTTTGGGTATTCTTTAATGCCGGGGACCCGCTAAAGCCTGTTATCTTCAGCGCATCACATGGTGCTTCGGAATGGAGTAGTATTTTTGATGCGACTGTCGGTCAGCCGGGTATAGATTACCCTGGCGAATGGGAAAATACGTCAATAGGCTCCGGAACTATAAACGCCGAGACATACCGCAACAAGTATGTTATTAATCAAAAAGGCGGTACACTAGCTTTTGTCAATACCGATAATCGCGAGTTATTAAAACTCACACATTATTCAGGGTCATTTAAAGAGTTCAATAATCAAGCAAATATTGAACTTGCTACAAACAATGATCAGAAGCTTGTACTCGGTGACATGTTTGAAACTATTAGAGGTACTCGTAATGAGTTCACCCAGCGTGATTTTGATTGTGTTGTTGCTGGTGATCACTATAGAAAAGTCGGTGACCTAAATTCTGCTCTATATCAACAATGGAAATCTGTTATGGATCCAATTGCTGATATAAAGCAGCTATTTGATATCAGACGTACAGATGGTATACATGAGAGCGTCGCAGCGTTACTAAAACTCAACGGAACAGGTCAATCAAAAGCTGGTAACCCAGAGCCATGCCCTGTTTGTGCTAGTGGACCAACAATACTAGCTATTAACAACTCGTTTGCACCAGGGTATGGAGCCTCAGCTAACGTTGCAACGACTGGTGTTCTTAATGGTGATGGAATTGGTATACTAAACAGTAGTCTTTCACCGTCATTCGTTAGAGGAAAAATACCTACAAGTCCTACTGCTTTACTCGGTAAGATAGGCGGGTTTATTACTGGTTTAGTTAATTTTAATGCTAGCGGACCTCAGGCTATAGTACCGGGTAAAGGACCATTACCAGGTCCAGCTAATGACGGGTCAACGCTAGACCATAGACCAGGTGTAGTAGCAGGCCGCACTTGCCCGGCTTGCGGCGGTACAGGTAGAAGCCCGAGTTCTTTTAATGGTCTTTGGACAGCTGAAACGAAAAAGCTCATCGATCTACCTCAATTAATGACAGCTGCAATACCGCAACTAGCAAAGATTGAAGCGCAGATGGGACGCGGTGGCTCTGAGATTGTTGAAGTCACTAAACATAAGGTTGAAACTATAGGCACGGTCATGAATGATTGGGGCGCAATAAGAGTTGATCCTCTTGGTAAAATGGAAAATGCTTACGTGCAAGTGCATCCCGGGGCTACGTTTACTGTTCGTAAACCATCACCTCTTATTGAACAAGTACAGGTCGATGATTTACCTGGCGGTACTTATTCGCTCAATGTATGTAATCGTTATAGTGTATTGGTTGGTGCGGGTGGATTAAATCTTAAGTCATATGGCGTAGTAAACATCTCCGGTGCTATGACAAATATTGCCGGTGAACAGGTTAATATTGGTAGTGCTAATGAAGTTAATGTCGATGGCGGTAAACGGTTATCGTTAACTGGTGATATTATCCATATTAAACCTCGCTACGCAGGTGATCAGGTGCTTCTCGACGGTGATGTAGGCATTTCCGGTAGATTGTTTGTCAAGGGCGGTGTATACGTAGAAGGTACTATGGCAGCTCAAGGTTTAGCTACACCACAGCATAAGCGGCAATCCGACCCTGTAACAATTAGTGGCAGCCCGACACCTGATAATTGCACCGGTGTGTCTATACCAATGGATTCTAGCGGTATCGTCGATCCTATAACAAGAGAACTACAACCAGGCGGAAAGACACCTGTGTTTATGGGATACACAGATCCCGGTAGGTACGCAGGGTTTGTACCAACCGGTACTGTTGTTGGTTATATTCCTACCAATATGTGTATTGTAACAGGTGTCGACCCACAAGGCGGTACGGTAACGTGTACAAATCCGGCACCGATTGCTGTTATAACACCAACAGGGTTTTGTGTAGCAGGTACCGGTCCTAAGGGTCTTACAGGTTCATTACAAGAAGTTCCTGCATACGAACCACCTGAGGTACCGGTATCAAATCCATTCGAGGCGGACGGTACAAATGCAATATCGCTTCGCGGTCTTCATCCAACAGAAGTCAAGAAACTAGTAGCTGCAGCAAGTATACATACAAGTGGCGGTGCACCTCAATTTCCGGTTATGAACATGGGCACTGGTGCACACGCTGATTCACATGTCATGGCACAACACACGGTTAGCTATGACTACGGTGAAGGCGGGTCACATATGGCGATACGTCAGCTAGTTCCAGACAGTCTAATACCTGTATCAAACACTGATATGCCATCACCTATTGTAGCAACGGATCCTAACGCTACTCTACCTGCTTAAGATATTTTTTTTTATTAAGTAACCAATCAAAAAGAGCTTTTTCGTAACCTACATCTCTACCTACACGTTCTGACATGTACCATTTATTTTTTAAAATGTGTACTCTTTCTGCTGCGTACTTCTTATAAAGAAGAGTATTTTCTATATAAAAAGTCACATATATATTTAATCTCTATGAATAAATCGTTTCATTACATAAAATAAAAATAGTAAAGCTACTAAAGGATTGAAAAGCTGGTACACACTTTGTATTAAATGCTTCACTATAAAGTGACTCGAGTGTAATATCAATATTAGACAATATATTTAAATATCTACCGTCAATTGGATATACGCCCTTACGTAAATAAGCATAACATTCATCACACGTTAAATCGTATTCATTAAGTAAGTTTTTATATACGTTAACATCAATATTATCTGTTAGGACTGTATTGAACTTTTTAAGTTGATTAAGAAGAGGTTGATATTTCTCGTATATATAAATTTTTATGCCTCTGTAGCAGATGGCGGTAGGGTTAGGTAATGGTAGGGGATGAATAATATCTTTTGTATTATATTTTGACTTAATTTTAATACGCTGTTGATCATATGCATTTTTTAGTTGAAACCCGATAATACTATATGGGTACTTGTCAGCAGGTATAAAAGCAAATTTATTTAAATCTACTGGCTCCTGTGCTCTTTCAACATCTATAAGATTCATATGCTGTATTATACGTTATACAGCACTAAAGTCAACCGTGATATTAATGAGACGAGATTATATGATTTATTAATAATGCACCAAACGTTGTGAATGTAGCAATAATTGCTGTAACAAGTCCTGCCTTTAATTGGTGCTTACCGGCAGTTGCAACCTTATCTGTTTCAAATTCACGAGATATTTGATAAGAGATATGCGAGAACCTCTCGTTAACGATTTCAGTTATACTATCAAACTTTAACGACATCTCTGTATCCATAGACTTAAAGTTATTATCTAACTTTTCCTCAAGCGAAGTTAAACGATGCTCAATACTAGTAATTTGATTTAAGATTGACGGCTTACCATTACCTTGATATACAGTCTTATAAAGATGTTCTACATCTGATTTTAGTTTTGTAATTTCAGTAGGGCGAGTCATCCGTTTCATACACTAATACTATTATTATATTACTTAATCTGAAATGAATATGATAGAATACCCTTTGGTAAGGAATACACCTTACCTTGCATTTTTCCTTGTTTGTTCTTAACGATAATAGTTAACTTATCAACCGTAATAACAGGACCATTGACGATTTCAACATCACCTAAGTTAATTTTATAGCTTGTTATACCCTTCTGTACATCAAATACAGAAATTACATTTTTACCAGAAACAACCGCTGAATACATCTTTGCCATATAATAGTATTTATGAACGTATGGTAATTTATATAAATGTAATAAATAATTTAATAGTAGAATATGGGAAACAATATAACAAAGATCTTATTTCGTCGCGGCCTTGATAGTCAGAGAAAAACAGTTGTATTCTCACAAGGTGAACCCGCCTATTGCCTTGATACAAATCGTCTCTTTGTTGGTGACGGTACAACATTGGGCGGTAACCCTGTTGGCATTGTTAATTACGGAATTATACCTGCTCTTTCAGGTAGTTATGTTTATAATTCAACACAAACAAATCTTGCTTCCTCTACCTTTATATTATTAAGTGCAGCTAATATTGGTGATATTGTTTATGATGCTGTAACAACATCTCTATATAGTGTATCGAGTACCAGTGCAGTACTTTCTCTTTCAAATTTAGCGCACTATTTTATCTCAACAAAGATTAATCCAAGTCAATTTTATTATGATAACCTATCTCAACTAAACGTCTTAAACGGCGGCATCGGTATTAATCAACTTAATGCAAACATTACAACCAATTCACCAACTATAATAGGTGGAAATGGATCGGTATTAAACATTAAAACAGCCAGCGTAGGTAATGCGTATATAAAACCTGGTACACCGAATAGTGTCAAGATTACAAATAGTGACGGTAAAACAATTTCTGATATACAGATAGCTACAGATAAACAAATCTTAGGTTATACAACAGGTGCTGGAAGTCTTGGACCAGTCCAACTACAAACAACAGGTAGTACAACACTAGTTTCTACAGCTAATACTATTACGATTAATTCTCCAGTTATTGCAAACTATCTCCCTCTAAGTGGTGGTGCGTTAATAGGCGGTGTCAGTGCACTTGATGCTAATAATGGACGACTTGTAACAGATGTAATTCCAGTTAACGGAAATGATGTTGTAAATCTTAACTATGTAACACAGTTCAACACCTGCACAACACCTGCCTTTATTCAATCAAACTTTGTAAATGTATCTGGTGATACAATGACTGGTTTATTATATGGTACAGCATTTAGAGCTGCTCAGGGTAAACCTAACGCCTCCGATGCTTCTACTACCGGGTATGCTTTTAACGCTGACGGCGATACAGGATTATTTAGTCCTATTGTAGGCGGCGGTAATGCAGCAAACGGTATCGTTGCATTATATGGAAATAGTAACGAATTGCTAAGAGGCTATTATTCACTTGGTGCACCACGCATTGGTATCGGTACAACAACACCTAGCGCTAATCTTGAAATTGCCTCCTTAGGGCCTGTAATTGGACTAATAGATACAGGTAATACATCATCTAAATTTCAAATTGGTAACAGTAGCGGTAATTTTTACATATACGATGTTGTAAATAACGCATATCCAATCACAGTAAATCCTTCGACACTAAATAATCAGCTCCTTCATATCTATAACGGTAATGTCGGTATAGGCGTACAAGTCCCGGTATTTACCTTTGATGTACGTGGTGATGTTAATATTGGTAATCCCACACAAGGTACAGTTAATACATCTGGTAATAAACTTTGGTTTGGAGGTAGTGATAATACCGATGCACTTTATACATATCGCTATAATGTTTCATCTAATCAAACAGAATGGCGTTTTAATATTGGTGATGATACCGGTACAGCAGGTACTGTTAAAACAGATTATTTTGTTATCGGTAATTTTCCTAGCGGTAGTACAACATGGACAAGTTGGATGCGAGTTGGCTCGAATACAACAACATTTAGCGGTGCTGGTGTATTCACAGGTACAGTTACGGCTTCAAGCTTTTATGCAAATACAACACCAATAGCAGCTAATCAATTGACTCGTAAGGATTATGTAGATAATGCATGTCTATCAGCATCAACCCCAGCAGGGCAAGTCTCTTTCTTCGCTACACTAACAGCACCAACTGGTTGGTTAAAAGCAAACGGTGCTGTTCTTCCTATTACTAAATATCAAAGCCTCTTTAATGTTTTACCAAAGAAAGATTTTGGCGGTGGTAATATTAATACTATATGGTGGCAGGGTACCGATGGACCGCTTAATTTCCGTATCCCTGATCTTCGCGGTCAATTTATTCGTGGATGGAACGATGGAATTAGTAACGGCAATTCTATTAACAGTACTATAGATTCTCGTAGAGACTTTGGTTCTTATCAAGCTGATACTTTTAAATATCACAACCACACTATTACCGATGCAGGTCACATTCACGGTATTGTCGATGGTGGTCACTCTCATAGTATTACTGATCCTGGTCATACACACGGTGTTACTGATGATGGTCACTCTCATACTATTACAGATAATGGTCACACACATTCGTCTACAGCTGGCGGTGATATTGGACGTGGTATGGCAGTAAACGATAAAGACGGTCACCCTCCTGCCTATAGTGCGTCTGCAACAACTGGAAGTTCAAAAACCGGAATAGCCATCGATTCACATGCAACTGGCATTACAATTAACTCTAATACAACAGGTATCTCAAATGTCTCAAGTAAAGCAAATATAAGTATCACAACTCATACAACAGGTATAACAATTGATAATACAGGCGATACTGAAACACGACCAAGCAACATCGCGCTTCTTGCCTGTATCAAATACTAATCTATAATATACCTCGATGAAGGTATATAATTATCATCCTGATACAAGGGTTTTTAGATATGAAGAGGACGCTGATCCCGACCCTATGGTACCAGGTAGATGGCTTGTACCAGCTCATGCTACATTAATAACACCACCAAAAATAAAACAAGGTGAAGTATTACAATTTAACCAAGAAGATCAGGTATGGGACGTACTTATTTTAAAACCACGAGTTATACCGTATAACGTATTAAGAGCTCGAAGTTATCCGTCAATCTTCGACTATATTGACGGTATAGTCAAGAACGATCACGAACAAATTAATAAGTATATTAAAGCCTGTCAAGCTGTTAAAGAAAGATTTCCTAAACCAGAAATAATAGATGATTATGAAATTTAATAAAGTAATAGAAGATTTTAATATCTCACCAAAAAGCCAAAACGCTATTCAGACCGGTCCAGATATCGGCATGACGACTGGTCAGATAAACAGTACTTTTCCAAGTAATATATCAACAATAGGCGGTAAACTTTTACCAGAAGAAATTCAAATTTCTATTACCAAGAGCTCGGCTAATAGTTTAGCTAAAATACTCGCATCAGTATTAAAAGAAGATTAAACTTCCCAGGGAAATACAAGCCATGAGTCGTTAGGAAATTCTGTGACGTAATAATCAGGTACAAATGTTGTATGCGGCTTTGTATAAAGCGTAGCAAAACGTAAATTATTAAGTCCGTAATTTGTAGCCAACTCATTCTTAATATACTCAAGTGTAGATCCGCCGTCGGATATATCATCGACAACGAGAATCTTATCATCTCTATGCTTAAGTGCTAAACTATGACCAGGTTCTTGAATAGAGATAATAAAGCCAGACTTAACATTTTTTTCATTATATGTCTGTACAGAAAAATTATGAACAATTTTCACATCAAGTCGATAGGCAAGAAGAGTACCGGGAATCATACCACCGCGTCCAATTGTGACGATTACATCAGGAACAAAAGCATCATCTCTAAGAAGTTCCTCCAAACTTGTAACACCGTAAAAAATATCAGTCCAACCTAAATTCTTAATAACTGTATCCATTTAAGCATTATATTATAAATGCTCTATAAATCAATTACGTTTTATTGTATATTTGGAAAGTACTTTTCTTAATTTTACACAATCCACTATTACACTTTCATGGTCAGCTTTATGTGCACTATTTGATATAGCTTTTATAACTTTTAAAATATCTTTTGGAATATTTTTTTCTTCGTTATCCTGACTTACACCCTGATCCACAGGTGCTATTGCACCTGAAGGTATATTACCGCTAAATCGATTTGTATTGTTAGCTTGGGCGGGTAACTTCACTCCAAGTGACAACCCGCTTAAATCAGCTCGATCTTCTCTGAGCTGTTTATACGATTCAAAGATGGCATACATGTCATTAACCATATATATTATTTAGTATATGGGTACCGAGAAACCAAACATCAATATAGAAGATATTAAGCAGGAGATCAAATCAACTTGGTTTTGGTATAAGGTATGTGAGGGATGCGAAGCAGTGACTTTATACGAAAATGTATTCTGCCCTAAATGCCGTGGCTATCACTTTGACGAAAATCGTAGAAGAGTCATTGATCAGATCGTACTTAAATACGAAGAGAAGATTAAACGGTATAATGACTTAAAATCAACGGAGTGTAATGATTCAGATTCTGACTAAGAAATATGGCACGCTCCATTAGGATCTTCTTCTCTGTACCTTTTGACTTCTTGGCCTTAAGATAAAGATCTATTACCATGTCTGACGTTACAAGTGTTGTTGTTTTTCTTTCTTCCTGTACACTAACGCCTTTCTTTTTTAACGTCATACTCATAATATTTAATCCTTTAGTTGTATAGGTATTTTAAGCCTATAGGTTAAAGTGTCAAGCTATTACTTGTGATCTTGTTTATATGCTTTATTAATAGTCTTTAGGACCCTACTAACGGCGTCAGGGCTAGCACAAATTGAGTAAATGAACTGAAGAATGGTATGAGCTGTATGATCAGCTTTACGAATGGTGTCAATAGGATAGAGTCCAGGTTCGAGTCTAATCCAATCTTTAACTGCTTTTACTACCTGCTTGGAATCAACTTCCTTTTTAGGCTCTTCATTAGCAACCGAAGGCATATTAGGCATAGTTTGTGATGTAGATATGCCTTGACCTGGTATAATAGGGTCGTTGCTATTGGCACTACTATAAGCAAGCTCGGCAATTAATCTAGAGTCTCTAAGCATAATAATATTTATGTTATTGAGCTGTTGGAGCAGTACCGGGTAGTTTAATTTGAAAGAAAGCTGCCATACCTGCTTTTCTTGTTAACGATGGTAGACCATCATATGTAATAGTATTTGGTATATCCCCGCTTGTAATCTGATCCCTTGTTAGTGATGCGATCTTACCCATACTACCTCCTTTAGTAGATATTAAAACAATAGCATTGAAGGAATCAATCATTGCGTAGTATTTGAGAGCAAAATTAAAATAATTCTTTTCGAACACACCGCGTATAAACTGACCTGTGTTCTTATCTAAGCTCTGTGTAATCCATTCTGTTAAATTGAGGCTTGATGATACAGAATCATTTGTATAGAGCTCGGTAATCCAACTATAGTGTAGCTGTACGATTTGTTTGAATTGTACTTTCTTGGATTGAAGTAGGGAGGGAGCTATTTTATCTGCAAAGCCATAATTCTTTGATGTAATGGAGAGATCGGCTGCTGTGAATGGCTCGTTAATACCAGCACGTGACATAAGCTGTCGAAGATTCTTTTCAAATACATCTACCGCACGTTCTGATGATCCGTAACCAGGCTTGTTAGCTTTAATTCTTGCACCTGTACCTTTAATTTCATATTTTTCAGATCCAATAACAATATCGCCACCAATTTCAGCTTTAGGAGCTAATTCACCAGCGTTAACAGGTTTCTTTTCTTTCTTTCTCGTACCCTTTGTTGCACCTTCAACAAACAGCATTATAAATGCTTCTGTCTTCCCTGTTACCGGAACTGTAGGGGCTTGGTATAGTAACAACTCACGAACAAGCTCGATATCAAGGTTATACTTCTCTGCTACGTATGTTGTTACATTACCGCAATTTAGTAGCTCACTCATGGGCATCTTACGCTTAAGAGCTTCAAAGAAGTTTGTAGGGTTGTTAAAACTGTAGACAATATGAAGAATACTCTTCACTGACGCTTCATTGAAGCCAGATTGTATAATTAATTTCTTCACATCCTCTAAAGACGTCTTATCAGTCTTAAGATAATTTAAAGCTTTGATAAATTGATCGTCGTCAACAAGGGCTTCTTCATAATCACCTTTCTGACCTTCCCTACCCCAGAGAACAACATAACGTTCAGCCACGAGCTTATTTAGATACTGTTTAAAGGAAATCATGTCTATAGTATTATTTATATACTATTTATAATAATAAAGGAACCTTTCACATGTTACTGGTTCCTAGGAACTATTTTCTAAGGTAAAATCGATTATATTCCTAGTGTTCCTAGGAACAAGGCACGTCTAGCACTAAGGTTCCTTAGGGACCGTTCCTGTGTGTGTACCAATAGTATAAAAGGAACAAGGAACTGATGATTCCTGTTAGGTAATTGAGGAACCACCAGGTTCCGAATACATTAAGGAACATATAGATCATGCCGAAGATATAACCTGATAGACCAAGAAAGATCATAGTCGGTGAGATATCAGATGAGGAACGGGTCTTAATGATCTTTAAGATTTGTGGAAGATAGCATAACATAAAGGAAAGAGCCATAACAGCTCCGGATATATCTCTTAATACACTCTTGTAAATCATATAACTAGTCTATAATATTATTATTAATATGGCAACATCAAAGACAAAAACTAAAGTAATTAAGAACTATAGTGCTAGGGATAATAAATCTTATGCCAAGTATCTTAGAGAATCCTGCGGCGTAAAGGCCCGAGCTGGTCGTACAAAGAAGTAAATCTTTTATCTATTTAAATACTTCTTATACAGTTCAGCCATCTGTATAGTTGGGGTCTTTTCAAACGTTGTACGGAATCTATAACCGTCGACATCTTTTGATGTATCAGATACAAAACTATAAAGAGCGTCCCAAAGAGTGTAAGGTGTTCTACCGGTACCTGCTACCTCGGCGTTCCATTTATCTGTTTGCTCTTTCTCGTGATCGATAATCTTTTTTAACTCAGCTGCTTCTTGATCTAAGTTATTAAGCTTTGTCTGAGTATTTTTTACTGCATACCCTAACTCACTACCCCTACTACTGTACGAAGCTATTCTCTTCTTATACTCGTCTTCAAGAGTAGCTTTAATCTCCTCTTAAAGAAGGTACATAATCCCGATCGTGAGATTCTAAAACGAGCCTCTTTTTATAAGCTTCAAAAATGAGATTGGAATCTTTATTCATATAATTTAGGAATGATGACTCTGACTCTCGTCAGCTCCAGCTGACCAGACGGAAGAGGCCCATTGATGGAAGTCATCCTCCGACCACGCACCCTCTTTTACTGCATGATAGGCATCCCAGAACGGGTAGTTATCATAACTAATATCCTTCTTTGCCTTATCATACTCAGCTACATCCTTTGGATCTGGGCCAAGTTCTTCTTCTGAATCCTCATCTTCGTCGGTTTTTAAAAAATGACTAAGGTACTCTGACCCTATACGCATGCGCTTGCCGGCGGTTTTTCCCCCGCTTACGGTTACAAGAATACTACCATCGGCAAGTAATTCAATAACCTCGTACTCATTACCATCGTGATCGGTGATGAAGTCACCTTCCTGGAAAGGATTATTCTCCAAAGGACTACCCTCTTCAGCACTCTCATCTGGCCACCCCTTCATACCCTTTGACTTTAAGTACTTCATCTTCTCTTTCTTGTCCTTACAAGGGGTAGAACGATCCTCACAATCTTCACAATCCTCCTGAGGCACGGACCCTAGAGCGTGTGCCACGGCGGCTCTAGCCTTCTCTGGCTTGAACTTATTACCATATTCAAGCTTTAGCTTGTGGTAAATGGCCTTGGCCGCCTCGTCCTTATGGGCTACGGCTTTGGACTTGTATTCTTCATCCTCAGAGAGACTATCCTCAGCAATCAAAGGATTCTCACGATGGAACTTATTTCTATAGATATTGTGGTAGACCTCGTCAATGCGATGAAAATCCTGGGAACTCATATATAGATTATTTATACGTCAAAGGGTTAAATTTAGGTAAACCTTCATGCCTTTTGAGCCCGGCCCGGCTCAGACTTAGAATTCTACCAACCCACATCCCGGTCGATGTGTTCCCGGTCTTAGACCAATTAAAGCCCTCAGCCGCCTTCGAGGAGGTAAAGGTACAATAACTCTGTTGACAGTAATTCGAATTTAATTATACTCTAATACTATGGAATAACAGGGGTACGGAAATCAAAGAAGTAATACGCAATCCAGGTCATCCAAGCTAGCACGTTGAAGATGAAGGTCCATAAGAAGATAAACACAAGTAGTTGATACATCCGATGGAGCTCCCGAAGTCTCATATGATTATTTATCCTTAAAAGGGTACCCTTCATACGTTCTCCGGCCCGGTTATAGGAATTATATCTTATTCTTGCTCGATAACTATAGTACCTGAAACACTAATGAGCTTACCAGTACTATCATCCTTGAAGTAATAACCATCAGATTTATCTTCGTTCTGAATATAGCCAGTAGAATACCAAAGACCTACCGGTACCCCGCCACTGTAGAGAGTGATCTTATGTTTAGAACCTAATGATTGAAATTTTGCAACTTGTGCTCCTGTACACCCAAGCAATGTGAGGAAAAGAAGAAGTAGGATAGCCAGACAGATAGAGCGCCCGGTAGAGCTGTTGGAGGTTGTTTTCATCACCCTCTATTATAAAAGCCTATATAGAGAGCTCAAGCAAAAATTTGCAAAAAAAAATTTTACAAAAATTTGGCCATGCACCTCTAGAATCCTAACCCCCAACCCTATACATCTATAAATTCCCGTACTTGGGTTTCTATCCCCCCCTCTATTTCTAGAAGTGTACTAGACTTCTAGACTAACGGTAGTGGTTTTAGAACTACTAGGT
>Ga0208741_10000375_pt1 | contig 22382 bp, 19 predicted proteins | sample CryBogCBE03Jun09_FD_184576 | JGI IMG/M metagenome (GOLD analysis project Ga0208741, IMG submission 184576) | Freshwater microbial communities from Crystal Bog, Wisconsin, USA - CBE03Jun09 (SPAdes) | ecosystem: Environmental > Aquatic > Freshwater > Lake | place: Crystal Bog, Wisconsin, USA...
TATCAAGGGAAAGAAGAAAGCGAAAGTTTATCCACAGATTTTGGATGCTATCGGACGTGCAAATGCTGATGGTGGTTCTAAAAAAGGCGACCCTACTTATGCTATAGATAAACTGAAGGAAGCTGCAACATTGGATGATAAATCTGCGGATATATTAATCAATATGGGTATTTGCTACTTAAAGATGGGCGCAGACGAAGGCGGCGATGCGGTTAAATCTTACATGGATGCAGCTACAAGGGAGCCAAAGAATCCGTTGCCTTCTTACAAAATTGGTAGAATCTATCAAAGTCAGAATAATAAGGAATTGTTCGATCAGTTTTACAATGCAACTATTGCAAACGACCCTGCTTTTCCCCCCGTTTATCTTTCGCTATACGATTATTATGCGTACAGGGATGTTCCTAAAGCAAAAGAATGTATAGAGAAATATATTCAGTATGCTGATAAGTCTTGCGAAACAGACTATTTCTATTGTGATTATCTGTTTAGGGAAGGTAAATACCAAGAAAGCTTGGACAAAGTAAAAGCATTGGAAACAGGGGATTGCAAAGGCTATTATCGCAACAACCTATTGTTTGCGTATGATTATGACAGATTGGGAGATTCTGCAAATGCAAAGGCATCTATAGATAAATATTTCTCGAATGTTAATGCTAGCAAGATTACCAATAGCGATTATGATATTGCGATTACCATCTATTCAAAGATTGCTGGAAGCGATTCTTTGGCTGTAGGATACATTCAAAGAGCAATTGATGCAGATACTGTTTTGGCTGATAAGGTTAAATATGCCAACCAAGCTGCTGACATCTATGGAAAATCAAAAAAATACAGAGAGCAGATTAAGTGGTTACAAAAAGCAGTGACCCTAAAAGGTGGTACAATGGGAGAAGCCGATTATTACAAACTGGCAAGTACTGCGTTGAGTGGAAAAGATTATGGTGCTACATTGGAGATAGCCAAGAACTACATTACTGCATTTCCAGATAAGCCACAAGGCTACTACTTTAGTGTAAAGGCAGCAAAAGGAATTGATACTAGTGCGACTTTAGGTACTGCTGTAGAGCCAATTTTGCAACAAGATTCTTTCTTGGTGAAACAAAATGAGACTTTATTGAAGGATTCAGTTACCAACAAGAAAACTATAGATAGAAACACAAGCATCTTGTATTCAAACTTGTGTTATCTGATGGGTTATTACAATGATGTGCAGAAAGATGTTCCAAAAGCAATTGATGCTTGCGAGAAAATTATTGCACTTTATCCTGATGCTACTTCCGAGCAAAATAAGTTTGCGGTCCACATCAAGGATGTATTACAAAAATCTTTATCTAAGCCTTCTGGCAATAAGACAGGAGCTAATTCTAAGCCTCAGAAATAATTTTTACAAAAAAACCCTTCATTATTGAAGGGTTTTTTATTTTATATCCTTTGCAGCCTTATTTTTGCACACTACAAACGTTCACATTATGACTTGGCTAACCCTTCTTTTAGATGTTCAGGATACTTCAGCGGCCAGTTATCTCCCTATCGCGATACAATTAATTTTCGCAGCAGGTTTTGTTGCTGCAATGATTGGTATGTCTGCTTTGGTTGGTCCTAAAAGACAGACAAAAGATAAATTAGAAACTTTTACGAGTGGTATTAAAACTCATGGAGATGCAAGGCAGCCAATGGCTATCAAGTATTTTTTGGTGGCTATCCTCTTTGTTTTGTTCGATGTGGAGGTAATATTCTTTTATCCTTATGCAGTAAACTTTAGAAGTTTGGGATGGGCAGGTTTTGTAGAAGTATTAATGTTTGTAGGGTTTTTCTTGATAGGATTTACTTATATCATCAAGAAAGGTGCTTTGACTTGGGAAGATTAATAAAAACAATTTCAGATAGATTGGGTTATTAATCAGGTAATCATAATCGAATCTAAAAAGTATAACTTATGCGTCCGGTACGTTTTAATATTAATGCGAAAACAGCAAACATTGCAGATGCAATAGGCGCTCCACCTCCAGGTTTTGCTGGCGAAGGATTCTTCACTACCAAGATGAGTGATGTTGTGGGATTAGCTCGCAAAAACTCCTTATGGCCATTACCTTTTGCAACTTCTTGCTGTGGTATTGAATTTATGGCTACTATGGCTTCCCATTATGATTTGTCTAGGTTTGGTGCTGAAAGAGTAGGTTTCTCTCCTCGTCAGTGCGACTTATTGATGGTAATGGGTACGATCTCCAAAAAAATGGGACCAGTGTTGCGTCAGGTGTATTTGCAAATGGCAGAACCTCGCTGGGTTATGGCTGTCGGTGCTTGTGCAAGTAGCGGTGGTATTTTTGATACTTACAGTGTTTTGCAAGGAATTGACCAAGTGATACCTGTGGATGTATACGTGCCGGGTTGCCCTCCAAGACCAGAAGCAATCATTGATGGTTTTATGCGTATTCAGGATTTAGTGGGTCAGGAAAGTATCAGAAGAAGAAACGGGGAACAATACAAAGCTTTATTAAATAGCTACGGAATAGAATAAAATGGCAATAACTAATTCATACATACAAGAAAAGCTTACAGAAAAATTTGGTGAACAAGTAACCAATTTTGAAGAAACTTATGGTATGCTTTCATTCGAGTCTCCAAAAGAGCTGAACCTGAAAGTATTACAGTTTTTGTATGACGAACCTACTTTAAGCTTTCAGTTTATGACTGATTTAACGGCTGTTCATTATCCTAATCAAACAGGAAGAGAATTGGCAGTTGTTTATCACATGCACAATTTGGTTGAAAATGTTCGTTTAAGATTTAAGGTTTACACAGACATTAGTACGCCAGATGTTTTCACTGCAAGTAAGTTGTTTGAAGCCGCTAACTGGATGGAAAGAGAAACATTCGATTTCTTTGGGATAAATTTTGTAGGACATCCAAATTTGAAAAGGGTTTTGAATGTTGACGAAATGGATTATTTCCCATTAAGAAAAGAATATCCATTGGAGGACCAAACGAGGATTGATAAAGATGATGAGATGTTTGGTAGGGGATAAAAGTTGTAAGTAGTAGGTTTTAAGTATTAAGTAATAGGTTTTAAGTAATACGTTAAGAAAATAAAGAGTTCCTTTAGTGGAACATCGCTTATGGATCATCATGTAAAACTGCCGGAAGGCTCGATAGAAAGACAGACAACCACCTTGAACTTGGGGCCTACGCACCCTGCAACACATGGTGTCTTCCAGAATATCCTTGAATTAGATGGTGAACGTATTGTTAGTTCCGAACAAACCGTTGGATACATTCACCGTGCTTTTGAAAAACTAGCAGAAAGAAGACCTCTTTACCAAATCACGCCCATTACCGATCGTCTGAATTATTGCAGTAGTCCAATCAATAACATGGGCTGGCATATAACCTGCGAAAAATTATTGAAGATAAAAACACCAAAGAGAGTTGATTACCTACGTATCATTATCATGGAGTTGGCTCGGATTTCAGATCATTTGATTTGTAATTCAATTGTTGGTGTGGATAGTGGTGCTTACACAGGGTTTTTATATGTAATGCAATATCGTGAATTGATTTATGAGATTTACGAAGAAATATGCGGCTCTCGTTTAACAACTAATATTGGTCGTGTTGGTGGGTTTGAAAGAAATTTTAATGCTACTGCTTTCAATAAACTAGAAAAGTTCTTAAAGGAATATCCAAAGGTTTTGAAAGAGTTTGGTGACTTATTTATCCGTAACAGGATATTTATGGATAGACTTCAAAACACAGGGGGCATTAGTGCTGAAAGAGCTTTGAATTATGGATTTACTGGTCCAAACCTAAGAGCAGCAGGCGTTGATTACGACGTTCGTGTTCATTCACCTTACAGTAGCTACGAAGATTTTGATTTCTCTGTTCCTGTTGGTAAAACAGGCGACAACTATGATAGATTCTTGGTTAGGGATCAGGAAATGTGGCAAAGCCTTAGCATCATTGAGCAAGCTTACCGCAAAGTTCAAGAGTTTAAGGGTGCAGAAGCAGAGGTTTATCACGCAGAAGTTCCAGAATTTTATTTGCCTAAGAAAGAAGATGTGTACACCAAAATGGAAGCACTTATTTGGCATTTTAAAATTATCATGGGCGAAACTGCTATTCCTAAAGGAGAGGTTTACCAAAGTGTGGAGGGTGGAAATGGTGAATTAGGGTTCTATTTTATTAGTGATGGTGGAAGAACGCCTTATCGTTTACACTTTCGCAGACCATGCTTCATTTACTACCAAGCTTACAGTGAATTGACTAAGAACGGAATGCTGAGTGATGCAATCATTACAATGAGTAGTTTGAACTTGATTGCAGGAGAGTTAGATGCTTAATTTTCAATAAAGAAATTGATAAATGAAATTTTCAGAAGATAAATTGGCAAAAGTTAGTGAGATAATAGCTCGCTATCCCGAAGGCAAGCAGAAGAGTGCTTTATTGCCGCTATTGCATTTGGCACAAGAAGAATTTGGTGGTTGGTTGAGTGCGGATACAATGGATTATGTTGCTGAATTATTAAGCATCACACCCATCGAGGTTTATGAAGTAGCTACTTTCTATAGTATGTACAATCTTAAGCCTGTTGGAAAATATATGTTTGAGGTTTGTCAAACAGGGCCTTGTATGGTTAGAGGTTGTGATGACATCATTGCTTATATCACGGAGAAATTAGGAATTAAACCGGGTGAGACGACTGCTGATGGCTTGTTTACTCTAAAAACTGTAGAATGTTTAGGTGCTTGTGGTTATGCACCCATGATGCAGTTAGGTAAATTTTACAGAGAACACCTAACCAAACAAAGGGTCGATGAGATAATAGAAGAGTGTAGGAATAAAGCAGCGTTGAATAACTAATTTATTATGAAAAAGATTTTAATAGTTCTTGTAGTTTGTTTTAGTGGTTTAGTTGCCTCCGCACAAAAGGGTAAAGAAACTAAGATTGACGATAAAGTTCAAGCCCTAAACAAAGCAATCTTTGTTAAGAAAGACAGTTTGGCGTTAGAAAACTTACTTGGAAAAGAAATAATCTACGGTCATTCAGGTGGAAAAGTAGAAACAAGGCAAGAAATGATTAAGAACGCATTAGCAAATGCGTCTACTTATTCTGATGTGAAAACAGAAATAACCAATGTAGTTTCAGATAAGAAGACAATCGTGGTTAGGCATACTTTAACTGCTACAGAAAATTTAAAAGATGGTAAAACGTCGTTGTTGAAATTGGCTGTTTTGCAAACGTGGGTTAAGGAAGGGAAAGATTGGAAGTTGGTTGGTAGACAAGCAGTTAAATTGCCCCTTTAATAAAAAATAAATTATTTTCTTTTAATAGCTTAAAATTACTAGTCATGGGAATTACAAATGCTATTTTAAGAGTTAGGGAACACAGAAAGTCTGATAAGTTTGCAGACATTGAATTTTTAGTTGATAGTGGTGCAGTGTATAGTTTAGTTCCGGGAAAGATATTAGATGAATTGGATATTGAACCTTACAGAGAAATGAGTTTTTCTTTGGCTGATGGATCAATAATAAAAAGAAAAATAAGTTCTGCTTATTTTGAATTTGAAGGGGAAGGGGGGCCAGCACCAGTTATTTATGGAGAAGAAGGTGATTCTCCATTATTGGGTGTCACAACTTTGGAGTCAATAGGATTGGTATTAAATCCTTTTACTAGGACTTTACATCCAATGAGGATGTTGATGGTATAACAAATGAGTTTAAAATGAAAGGTTACAAAGTTTGCTAATCATTTAATTCACATTAATCATAGTTTAAATAAAGCTTTTTGCTTCAAGCTCACAAGCAGTAGGATATGGCAATAAAATTATTATTAGAAAAGGCTCACATTCAAGGCATTCGTACCTACGAAGTCTATCGTCGCGAAGGCGGATATACTGCTTTGGAAAAGGCTTTAAAAGAAATGAGTCCAGAAGCCATTGTAGAGGAATTGAAGAAAAGTGGTATGCGTGGTCGTGGTGGTGCAGGGTTCCCTACAGGTATGAAATGGAGCTTTATTGCAAAACCAGAGGGTGTTCCTCGTCACTTGGTTTGTAATGCCGATGAAAGCGAGCCCGGAACTTTCAAGGATAGATATTTAATGGAGTTTTTACCCCATTTATTGATAGAAGGTTTAATCATTTCCTCTTTTGCACTAGGGTCTAATGCTACTTACATATACATCAGAGGTGAATATGCTTGGATTCCTGATATTTTAGAAGAGGCAATCAGAGAAGCAAAAGCTGCAGGTTTCTTAGGTAAAAATATTTTAGGAACTGGCTTCGAATGTGAAATATATGTTCAACGTGGAGCCGGTGCTTATATCTGTGGCGAAGAAACTGCCTTAATAGAAAGCCTAGAAGGCAAACGTGGTAATCCAAGAATTAAACCTCCATTCCCAGCTATTAAAGGTGTTTGGGACAGACCAACGGTGGTGAACAATGTTGAAACCTTGGCTGCTTTGGTTCCAATCATTAAGATGGGTGGAGAAGAATATGCTAAGATTGGTGTAGGTCGTTCTACTGGTACTAAACTAATTTCTGCTTGTGGTAATCTGAATAAACCTGGTGTTTATGAAATAGATATGACCATCAGCGTTGAAGAATTTATTTATAGCGATGAATATTGCGGTGGTATCCCTAATGGAAAAAGGCTAAAGGCTTGTATTCCTGGTGGATCATCAGTGCCTATCCTTCCTGCAAACTTATTGTTGAAGACTGCTAAAGGCGAAACCCGTTACATGAACTATGAAAGTTTGAGTGATGGTGGTTTTGCTACCGGCTCCATGATGGGTAGTGGTGGTTTTATTGTTTTGGATGAAGACCAATGTGTGGTTAAGCACACCTTAACACTAGCAAGATTCTATCGCCATGAAAGTTGTGGTCAGTGTAGTCCTTGCCGTGAGGGAACTGGTTGGATGGAAAAGATTTTGAAGAATATTGAAACTGGAAAAGGAAAGATGTCTGACATCGACCTTTTGTGGGATATTCAAAGGAGAATTGAAGGAAACACCATTTGTCCGTTGGGCGATGCTGCTGCTTGGCCTGTAGCTGCTGCCATCAGACACTTTAGAGATGAATTCGAATGGCATATAACTAACCCTCAGGAAGCACAGACGAGAAACTTTGGTTTGGCACATTATGCCGACCCAATTCATGTTCCTGTAACAGCATAGTAAAAGTATATGAGCGAGCAACAATTATTTAAGGTAACCATTGATAATATTACGATAGATGTTCCAGCAGGAACCTCTATTCTGGAAGCTGCCCGTAAAATTGGTGGAGAGGTTGCGCCACCTGCTATGTGTTTCTACAGCAAACTAAAAGGTAGTGGTGGTAAGTGCCGTACTTGTTTGGTAGAGGTTTCTAAAGGTTCGGAAAAAGATCCTCGCCCTATGCCAAAATTGGTTGCTAGCTGCAGAACAACGGTAATGGATGGCATGGAAGTGAAGAATATCACGAGTCCAAAAGTGGTAGATGCCAGAGCAGGTGTAGTTGAATTTCTTTTGTTGAATCATCCATTAGATTGTCCTATCTGCGACCAGGCTGGTGAATGTCATTTGCAAGATTTAAGCTATGAACACGGAAAAGAAGGTACTCGTTACGAGTTTCAACGCCGTAAATTTAAAAAACATGATTTAGGTCCTTACATACAGCTTCACATGACGCGTTGCATTATGTGTTTCCGTTGCGTATATACCGCAGATCAATTAACAGAAAACAGGGTTCATGGTGTTTTGGATAGAGGAGACCATGCGGAAATTGCCACTTTTATTGAGAAGAGTTTAGATAATGACTTCATAGGAAACGTAATTGATGTGTGCCCTGTAGGTGCATTAACCGATAAGACTTTCCGTTTTAAAAACCGTGTTTGGTTCTTGAAACCAATGGATGCTCACAGGGATTGCCCTAAGTGTAGCGGTAAAGTTACTTTGTGGAATAGGGGCGAAGAAGTGTTTAGGGTAACAGCACGCAAGGATGAATGGGGTGAAGTAGAAGACTGGATTTGTAATGACTGTCGTTTCGAAAAGAAAAATTCAAGCGATTGGGTAATAGAAGGACCTAGAGAAATTAGCAGACATTCTGTTATCTCTCAAGGACATTATGTAAATACAGTTAAGCCAACTGAAACCTTTAAAGCGGTGAATGATGGTCGTGCGCCTCACTTGTTATTGGATATTCATACAGAAAGTGACGTTAATAAACCTGAAATCGAGTTGAGTTTGATCAATGGCCCTGCTCATTCAAATAATTTTAATTCTAAATAGAATTAACGGATTAATTAGAGAATATTATGACAATACTTGCACTAGACTGGTTTTTATTGATAGAGAAATTGATACTCATTGCAGTTATCATTTTTGCAAGTTTAGGCGTTGCATTATATACCACTTTCGCTGAAAGAAAGGTAGCTGCCATCCTTCAAGACAGACCAGGGCCAAATCGTGCGGGGCCATTTGGTTTACTTCAACCGTTGGCTGATGGTCTTAAATTAATCACTAAAGAAGAAATTATTCCTACCCACGCCAACAAATGGTTGTTTGTTTTGGGGCCTGGTTTAGCAATGACTGCTGCATTAATGACTTGCGCCGTTGTGCCTTGGGGTGGAACAATCGAGGTAATGGGACACCCCGTAGATTTACAAATTGCAGACGTAAACATTGGTATTCTCTATGTTTTTGCAGTAGTAAGTATGGGGGTTTATGGTGTAATGATTGGCGGTTGGGCTAGTAATAACAAATTCTCATTGATGGCTGCTTTACGTGCTGCCAGTCAGGCAATAAGTTATGAATTGGCAATGGGGCTTTCCTTGATTGCATTGTTGATGGTTACAGGTTCGCTTAGTTTGCGTACCATCGTTGAACAACAAGTGGGGCATGCTTGGAATATTGTTTACCAACCAGTTGGCTTCCTCATCTTCTTTATCTGTGCATTGGCTGAGTGTAATAGAACTCCTTTTGATTTGCCAGAAGCTGAAAATGAATTGAATTTCGGTTATCACCAAGAATATTCTTCAATGAAGCTTGGGTTTTACCTATTCTCTGAATATATCAACATGTTCATCAGTAGTACCATCATGGCTACTATGTTCTTCGGCGGTTACGATTTACCTTTTGTTACTAGTCATTTATCAGGTCCTGGAACCGCTGCTATCGTTGGTATAGTTGTATTGATGGCAAAGGTGGTACTATTCATCTTCTTGTTCATGTGGATTAGATGGACAATACCAAGGTTTCGTTACGATCAATTGATGGATTTAGGCTGGAAGAAGATGATTCCTTTGGCATTGGCTAACATGTTGGTGACTGGGTTTATTGTTTTATTAAAACAAAATAACTGGCATTTTTAGAGTTAATACTGTTTTTATGAGTTTAAAAATAGATGCTATATCAGTAACAAGTAAGGACTTGAAGGAGTCAGTTAAGTTTTATAAATTTCTAGGGTTTGATTTCGCTGATTTTTCAGACAGTGAAGTACATGTTGAAGCTATTACAAAAGAAGGCGAAGTTAGATTGATGATAGATGATGCAGATTTAATGAAAAATATTCTAGGTTCTGCACCTATTCCTTCATCACATTCATCTTTTGCAGTTCTTTGTGAGACTCCAGAAAAGGTTAATGAAGTGACTGCAATAATCAAAGAAGAAGGTTATGAAATTGTAAAAGAACCTTGGGATGCATTTTGGGGTCAACGATATGCAGTTGTAAAAGATCCTTATGGATATATGATTGATTTATTTGCACAGAACATCTAAAGGAGTTAAATATAAAAGAAGAAAAACGCTTATGCAAGCATTAACAAATAGGGCGAAACAAGTAGATCGTGCACCAATGACGTTCATTGAGCAACTTTACTTATGGAATATTGTGAAGGGCATGGCGATTACTTTTATGCACATGTTCAAGAAGCAACCTACTATCAGGTATCCTGAACAAAAGCGTGAGTTTAGTCCTGTTTTCAGAGGATTACACGTTTTGAACAGAGATGAAGAAGGTAAGGAAAGATGTACTGCATGTGGTTTGTGTGCAGTGGCTTGCCCTGCAGAAGCCATCACAATGGAAGCGGCAGAACGTTTGGAAAGTGAAGAACATCTGTATCGTGAAGAAAAATATGCGGCCAAGTATGAGATTAATATGCTTCGTTGCATCTACTGTGGATTGTGCGAGGAGGCTTGTCCTAAAGATGCCATCTACCTAAGCGAAACATTTACGCCTGCTGATTTTAACAGAAAGAACTTTATTTATAAAAAGACTGATTTATTAATTCCTAACCCTACAACGGATGCACAAGGTTTTGCAGCGGCTAAAGGATTAAATTAATAATGATTATTAAGTTATAAAATGGCTATCACTCACATTATATTCTGGTTTCTAACTGCATTGGCTTTGGTAAGTGCATTGATGGTTTTGTTAAGCAAAAACCCTGTTTACAGTGTTCTTTGGTTGGTGGCAGTTTTCTTTGCTATCTCTGGACATTATATTCTATTGAATGCACAGTTCTTGGCAATTGTAAATATGATTGTTTATGCGGGTGCTATTATGGTACTTTTCTTATTCGTAATCATGTTGATGAACTTGGATAAAGAAACCGAACCACAGAAAGACATCTGGATGAAAATTGCTGGAGCTGTTTCAGGTGGTTGTCTATTAATGGTTTTTGTTTCATTGGTGAAACAAGCCACTGAAATGACTAATAAAACAGCATTGCTAAAGACAGGTAGCATTGGTTTGATTGAGAATTTGGGTAAAGCATTGTTTAGTGACTATGTGGTGCCTTTCGAAATAAGTAGTGTGCTTTTTTTGAGTGCAATGGTAGGTGCTGTGGTTATAGGGAAAAAATAAAAGTTTATTATGCCGATACAATATTATATCTATTTAGCATTATCACTTTTCAGTATTGGAGTGGTAGGGGTGTTGACACGCAGAAATGCCATCATCATTTTTATGTGCATTGAGTTGATGCTGAATGCCACAAACTTATTGTTGGTTGCTTTTTCCAAAATGCACCATGCTGTTGCTTTGGCTAGCAATACTGCCACACAAGTTGGTATCGAAGGACAATTATTTGTATTCTTTATTATGGTGGTGGCTGCCGCTGAGGTAAGTGTTGGTTTGGCAATTATCGTAATGATGTATCGTAATACTCATTCGGTTGATATTAACTTTTTGAACCGCTTAAAAAATTAATGGTGTATTGGTCAATAGAATCCCTATTTACTAATTACTGTTCTAACTAATTGTATGAATAATTTGGTTTATTTAGTTCCTCTTTTTCCTTTAATCGGTTTTTTGATAAACGGATTAGGCAGAAAGTCTTTGGCAAAGCAAGCTATCGGTGCGATAGGCAGCGCATCTATTTTAGCTTCTTTTGTAGTGAGCATTATCTTGTTTCTTCAGGTTAAATCTTCTGGTGCCATCATTGCTAACTACTTTAACTTTATAGATGTTGCGTCTCTTAAAATTCCTTTTGCTTTTCAGATCGACCAATTATCTTCTCTTTTCTTATTAATCATTACAGGTATTGGTTTCTTAATCCACCTTTATTCTACTGCTTACATGACCGATGAGGAAGCCCCTCATTACGCTCGCTACTTTGCATATCTCAATCTCTTCGTTTTCTCTATGTTACTGTTGGTAATGGGAGGAAATTATGTAATCATGTTCATCGGTTGGGAAGGAGTAGGTCTTTGTTCTTATTTATTAATTGGATTTTGGTTTAAGAACGATGCCTATAACTATGCAGCAAAGAAGGCTTTCATCATGAACCGTATTGGTGATTTAGGCTTCTTGTTGGCTGTATTTTGGTTAATCAACAAACTAGGTACTGTTACTTACGGTGAAGTGTTTGCAAACATTGGAAAGCTATCTCACCAAGATATTACCATCATTACTGCCTTGTTATTTGTTGGTGCAATGGGTAAGAGTGCTCAGTTGCCTTTATATACTTGGTTGCCAGATGCGATGGCGGGTCCTACACCTGTGTCTGCTTTGATACACGCTGCCACAATGGTTACTGCTGGTATTTATATGGTTTCTCGTAGCAACCTGCTTTATACATTGGCTCCCGCTACCCAAGGTTTCATTGCTATCATCGGATTGGCTACGGCTTTATTTGCAGCGACTATTGCCTTGAAACAAAATGATATTAAAAAAGTATTGGCTTATTCTACAGTAAGTCAGTTAGGATATATGTTCTTAGGCTTGGGCGTTGGTGCTTACACAGGTGCTGTTTTCCATGTAATGACACACGCTTTCTTCAAAGCTTTATTGTTCTTGGGAGCAGGTTCTGTAATACATGCCATGCACCACGAACAAGACATTCGCAAAATGGGTGGCTTGAAGAAATACCTACCTATCACCAACATCACTTTCTTATTGGGATGTTTGGCAATTGCAGGTGTGCCTCCTTTCTCTGGTTTCTTTTCTAAAGATGAAATCTTGGCTGCGGCTTACGAAAAGAACCCTATCCTTTATTTCCTTGGAGTTGCTGGTGCATTGATGACTACCTTCTATATGTTCCGTTTATATGCCATGACTTTCTTAGGTAAGTTCAGGGGAACATACGAACAAGAACATCATTTGCACGAAAGCCCTTCTGCTATGACTATCCCCTTAATTGTGTTAGCCATATTGGCCGTAGTAGGTGGTTTCATCGGAATACCTGAAGTATTTGCAAAAGATAGCCATTGGTTAGAAAGCTTCTTAGCGCCTGTATTTGCTGGTTCAAAAGCATTGACTGAACAAAAGGTAGCTAATCACTCAACAGAATTAATGATGATGGGTGTGGTTACAGGATTGGTTTTGGTAACAATCGCTTTTGCTTGGAACAAGTTTAGCAAGTACGAAGAAACAAATACCGAAGAAGTTGGTTTGGGCAAGGTGTTAGAAAACAAATGGTATATAGACGAATTATACAATGCAGTAATCGTTAATCCTCTAAATGCCTTTGCTGGATTTCTTAAAAATATCATTGAAAAGAGCGGTATTGATGGTATTGTTAACGGCGTAGGAACGTTTATCAACTACTCATCTCGTCAGTTGAGGTTAATTCAAAATGGTCAGGTTGGTGCCTATATTCTAATGATGGTATTGTCCATGTTGGGCGTATTGTTACTCTGGATTAATGATGGCTTTATCGTTAATTTTTTACACAAAATATTTTAATAACTGTAGTTCAAGTTTATTCTAAATAAGATGATTCCTTTATTACTCATATTAATTCCGGTTGTAAGTGCAATACTTACCTTCTTTTTAAAGAATGGTAATGCTGCTAAAAACTGGGCATTATTTGCTTCCATTATCACGTTGGTACTTGGAGTTTATGCACTATGCCCTGTTTGTAAGTTAGAGTTTGATGCAGCTTGGCTTCCTGTTTTGGGTAGTCGGTTCTCTTTATCTCTTGATGGCTTGAGCAAGATGTTGGTTTTGTTAACAGCCATTTCTTTCCCTGTTGTCTTTGCTTCTACTTACAACAATGATTACAAACAATCAAACGCTTTTTACGGCTTAATGCTGTTAACGCAAGCTGGTTTGATGGGCGTTTTCTTGGCTAGCGATTGTTTATTGTTCTACTTCTTCTGGGAGTTGGCCTTAATTCCTGTTTACTTCCTATGTTCTATTTGGGGTGGTGAAAAAAGGATTGCGGTTACTTTCAAATTCTTTATCTATACGTTTGTTGGTTCCTTATTAATGTTGATTGGTATTCTTTATTTATACTTCCTTACGCCAGATCAATCATTCGCCATCAAATCTTTCTACGCTTTAAAGCTTACTGCTTCTCAACAAAACCTAGCTTTTTGGTTGTTCTTCATCGCTTTTGCTATCAAGATGCCAATTTTCCCCTTACATACTTGGCAGCCCGATGCTTACGAACAATCTCCAACTGCCGTAACTATGATATTGAGTGGGGTAATGGTAAAGATGGGTATCTATGCAGTCATCCGTTGGTTGATTCCTATTTTCCCTTTGGCAACGGTGAAGTATGCCGACATCATCATCATCGCAAGTGTGATAGGAATGATTTACGCCTCCTTAATTGCCATTAAGCAAGACGATGTAAAACGTTTGGTAGCTTATTCTTCTATAGCCCACATTGGTTTGATGAGTGCTGTTCTTTTCTCCATGAAAACAATTGGATGGAATGGTGTTATGGTTCAAATGTTCAACCACGGTATCAACGTAATTGGTTTGTGGATTGTGGCAGATACCATCGAGCAAAGACTTGGCACTCGTAAGTTTAGTGAATTGGGAGGTTTGGCACAGAAAGCACCGGTATTAGCTATCCTTTTAGTTGTTTTGGCTTTTGCGAACGTAGCCCTACCGCTTACCAATGCTTTTGTGGGTGAGTTCCTGATGTTCAATGGATTGTTTCAGTATAATTTCTGGATTGCTGGTGTGGCTGGTATCAGCATCATCTTGGGTGCAGTTTATACCTTGAATATGGTTCAGAAGATTTTCTACGGACAATTAGCCCCTGCTACTCAGAACGCTTTGGAGATTAAGGGTAATGTTCAATTTGTATTGATAATATTGGTATTGGTGATAATTGGTTTCGGCGTATATCCGCAACCGATGATTGATTTAACGAAGCATATTCATCCTTAATCGATTGACAAAGGATATTAATAACCAAAGGAAACTGGTTTGTTTTGAATTTAGGTTTCATTTCTAATCAAGGAAATCAATCATAATAATCATTCAAATCATTTAATCAGTGGTATAACTTTATATATGAACGCAATTATTCTTTCAGCTTTATGTGGTGTGGTAATGATGTTTAGTGGCATCTTACTCAACAAATCGGCTATTAAATACGTGGCTATTGCTTCGTTGTTGGTGTTGATTATTGGTAATCTTCTCCAATTCTACAGTGTTTACACCATTGATATTGATAGTAAGGGTTTATTATCTTTTGACAGAACAGGTCTTTTCTTCAATACCATCATATTTGTTGCAACGTTAACTTACTTCATCCTTAGTGGAAGCGACATTGAACGTGTTGGACCAGATGTAGCCGAATATTTCGCCCTCATCTTCTTTGTTTTGTGCGGCGTAACCATTCTTACTTCTTTCAATGGGTTATTGATGTTCTTCATCGGTATAGAAATTCTATCTATCCCTTTATACATTCTTACAGGTTCAGATAAAAGAAACTTAAAAAGCAATGAAGCCTCTTTAAAATACTTCTTGATGGGTTCTTTTTCTACTGGTATTTTATTGATGGGTATCACCTTAATTTATGGTGCAACAGGTAGTTTCGGACTTCAATCTACCACCGTTAAATCAGCAGTTACTGGTTTAGGTAGTGCAGGAATTTTAGCCCCTGTAGGTTTGGTTTTATTGTTTATCTCTATGTGCTTCAAGGTATCTGCAGCACCATTTCATTTCTGGGTACCCGATGTTTATGATGGCGCGCCAAGTGTGTTTACCTCCTTTATGGCTACCATCGTTAAGGCGGCAGGGTTCTTTGCTTTTATCAAGTTATTCGCTGCCAAGTCTGAAGATTTCGGTCCCGGACCAGCTTGGAAACTTATCTTATTTGTAATCATTGTCGCTACTTTGTTTATCGGTAATATCACTGCCGTTTTCCAACAAAGTGTTAAGCGTATGTTGGCTTACAGTAGTATTGCACAAGCGGGTTTTATGTTGTTCGCACTCTACAGCACCAATGATTTTACCAAGGACGGTATCTTGCTATACACTGCTGCTTATAGTTTTGCGACCATCGGTATCTTCTCTATTCTTACCAAGATGGAAGATTACAGTCTGGATGGTTATAATGGTTTATCTAAGTCACAACCCGTTCTGGCGTTCACCAATACGGTTTTCTTCTTGTCTTTATCTGGTATTCCGCTTACGGCTGGTTTCTTCGCTAAGTATTATATGTTGGCATCTGCCATCAAGGGAGGCGGTTCATTGAGCTTGGTAATTATTGCGGTTTTATTTGCTGCGGTAAGTGTATACTATTATTTCAAAGTAATTCAAGCCATGTATTTCAAAGATGGTGTTGCTGCTACCAATACCCCCATCACCAGTAACTTCAAGGTAGCTTTGATTGCGTTGGCTGCCATCATCATCATACTAGGTATCTATCCTACGGCGTTGTTAGGGTTCTATTATTTCTAAGATACTAATTTTCCCTACAAATAAAATTGTTCTTAAACAATCTCTAAAGTCGCTTTAAAAATTTAACATGGGTTTGCAAACTATTGTTGCATCAAAATAGCCAATGAAACCAATCTACACTGCTAGAATCTATTTTCATTTTGCTTTTTAAAACTTTGGCAGTATTCACAATGTCTAATTCAATCCTGTTTGTACAACCTAATTTTATCCTTGCTAATTATCGCTTGTAGATACTTCTGAATGAAGTAAACAACCTTTAAGTAACTAATTGACCTTCTTTTTAAGCATTCTTTGTAATTCCCCAGAAGTGTCATGTCTAATCAGTATACTAAATAACTCAGCTGTAGCTAGCGCATCGTCCGATGCCCGATGGTGTCCCTTTAGTTTTATATTTAACTCTTTACACAATGTTCCCAATCCATATTTAGGCAATCCAGGAAATATTTTCTTGGCTAGTTTTATCGTACAGAGCTTATTGGTATTTAGATCAATCCCAGACAAGGCCAATTCTTGTTTTACTATTGGATAATCAAAACTTACATTGTGCGCTACAAAGATTCTGTCTTTTAATAGATTGTAAATATTAGGGGCCAACTGATTAAACTTGGGCGCAGTAGCTACCATTTCATCTGTAATTCCAGTAAGTCCTTGCACATATTTCTGTATGGGCATACAAGGATTCACAAGCGTTGCAAATTTTCCTTCTATCTCATTTCCGTTGTATAATACAATCGCTATTTCCGTAATGTTGTTGGCTCCTACTTGGCCGCCCGTTGTTTCAATATCTACAATCGCAAACATTTGTGGTAATTTTATTACTGTCCATTCAAAATGAAAACATTCTAATATCTATCTTCCAATAGCGGTACAATATCCATTAATAAACTGTAATAAACAAATTAAATAAAAAGAGCAACTACATTCCGTTGCTCTTTCAATATTTAAATACCCTAATTTACTGGTGGCGGTGCCTGCTCTTTTAGGTGATGGGGGCGCAATTTTTTCTCAACTATTACATACTTTTTATATTGTTCTTCCGTAAGTACCTCCTTAATCTTTGCATCCCTTTCCCCACTTAATTTATCAGCAACTTCCTTGCTTACTGGTGGGGGTGGAGGTGGTGGTAATTGTTTCTCATCTTTCCGATGTTTGTCAATTTCAGAAAAAAAGGTTTTATAGGCAGACAACACTTTTTCTTTTTGAGCAGGTGTCAACTCCAGCGTTTTGTCTAATTCTGCACTTACTTTTTTTAGATGCTCTTCCATTGTAGGAGGTTTAGGAGGACGTTGCTCCTCATTAGGTTGGGCATTACTAATAGTAACCATCACAAGAAAGATGGCTATAAGAAAGACGTTCTTCTTCATAAATTAATTTTTAATTGTTATTTAAAATATTGATTAATAAGAAGTTTACTGTTGAGAAAACCTTCGGGTTGATTTGTTAAAGATTATTAATGAGATCTACCACAAAATACTCAAGCAGTTTGTAAAAGAGATTATTGGATTTAGTTTACTTTATCAATACGGTTGTTCCACTAGCAGATTTGGGCATGCCATTCGGAAGAATATAATCCAAGAACCATATATAAGTGCCAGTTTCTTGCAAAACACCATTAACTCGTCCATCCCAACCACTAAATAAATCGTGGCTCTCAAACACCACATTCCCATAGCGATTTAAGACCCGGAAGTGAACCGTTTTAATTGTATTGCCACCACCATAAGGTCTCAAAAGTTTGGTTACACCAGTAACATTTGTGCTTGTGGGCACAAAACCCTGAGGGATATAGATGGTGTCGCAGTTGGCATCTTTATCAAGTAAAAGAGTAATATCGGTTACGCTGTCTACCAAACAACTAGCTCTATTGTAGACATAAATAGCATAAGTGCCTTGTGTGAGATTACGGATTGTATATGGATTGGTATAGTTGTTATTTAGGAAAGAGAACTGGAAAGGTCCCTCATTTCCTTGTATGGCAACATCCAGCGACCCCCCAAAAAGATTGGTACAACTTGCATCGTGTGGAATTGTGGTACTTTGAGGCTGCACGCCCAGCACTGGCATTATCCTGCTGGCAGTTACGGTGCCACACTGAAAGTGAACAGTGTAGGAAATGGTTGTTGAGCCAATATTCAACCCATTCAACTTGCCCTTGCTGCTATCGATTGAAGCTATGGTTGTATCGGAACTTTTCCAGATACCACCTGCCGTGCCATCAGCCAGTGGGATTGATTGATTGATACAGACGGCATTATTACCCGTTATGGTATCAATTGTATATCCATAAACAACTGTCAATTCTAGTTTGGCAGTGCTATCACAACCTACACTATTTGTGAGATGTGCCGTATATGTGCCACTTGCATTGTAACTGCTACCATTAAAAATGTAGGTACTTCCGCCGCAGATAGTTGCCCTTGTAACAGAGGAGGTAGTATCCTTAATGTACAGAATAAGTTGGGCAGTACTATCACAACCAACACTATTTGTTAGATGTGCATTGTATGTGCCAGCATTAGAATAGGTAATACCATTGAATGTATATGAACTACCTGGACAAATACCTACTGTGGTGATAGAAGAAGTGGTGTCTTTGATTGAAAGCACCAGATTGGCAATACTGTCACAGCCTGAACTATTGGTAAGATGTGCAACATAGGAACCTGCAATTGAATAACGATTGCCATTGAATGTATATGAACTTCCTGGACAAATACTGGCAATTGTTGTGGAAGTAGTTGGTAAGTTGATGGTAAGGTTTAAGGTAGCCGTATTGTCACAACCAGCAGCATTTTCACTTACATAGGTATAAGTTCCACTTTTGTTATAGGTCGTGCCATTCCAAGTGTAATTGCTACAAGCTTTTATTGTTGTTGAAGTGGTGGTTGGACTGTTTATCGTTAATACTAACGTAGCAGTACTATCGCAGCCAAAGGAATTTTTGATGGTATAGGTGTAGGTGCCGCTCTTTGTGTAGGTAGTATTGTTCCAGGTGTAGCTACTGCAAGCGGTAATATTTGTTGAGGATGAAGTTTTATAATTGATTGTAAGATTTAGGGTAGCAATACTATCGCAGCCAAGGGCATTTTTTGTGGCGTAAGTGTATGTGCCGCTATTTGTATAAGTTCTGTTATTCCATGTATAACTGCCACAAGCTGTGATGTCGGTAGAGGAGGTAGTTGGATAGTTAATTGTCAACAATAATCTGGCAGTATCGTAACATCCTTGTCCATTCTTTGTGATGTAGTCATAAGTGCCACTCGTAGTGTAGGTTGTTCCGTTCCAAGTATAACTGCTACAAGTAGTAATGGTTTTTGGTGTTGTAGTAGGATAGTGTACTGTTAAAATCAAGGTTGCAGTACTGTCACAGCCCTTTGCATTTTGGGTTAAGAAGGTGTAGGTACCACTTTTTGTGTAGGTGGTGCCATTCCATATATAGCTACTGCAAGTAGTTATTGAAGTTGACGAAGTGGTAGGGTTGTTAATGGTCAATATCAATGTTGCAATGCTGTCACAGCCTACGGTATTTTTTGTAGAGTAGGTATACGCGCCTCCTTTTGTGTAGGTGACACCGTTCCAAGTGTAGTTGCTACAAGCGGTTATTGTTGTTGTTGAAGTTGAGGGGTTGTTGATGGTCAGATTTAATGTCGCCGTACTATCACATCCCTTTGCATTCAAGCTGTCAAAGGTGTAAGTGCCACTGGCTGAGTATTTTGTTCCATGCCAATTGTAACTACTACAAGCGGTTATTGTTGTTGTTGAAGTTGACGGATTGTTTATGGTTAGGTTTAGTATTGCCGTACTATCACACCCATTTGCATTCAAGGTGTCAAAGGTGTGAGTGCCACTTTTTGTATATGTTATTCCATGCCAATTGTAACTGCTGCAAGTGGATATAGTTGTTGTTGAAGTAATTGACGTGTTTTCCTTTAATACCAAAGTCGCTGCACTGTCACAGCCTACACTATTGATAAGATGAGCCGTTTGCGTACCAGCGCCAGTAAAAGTTAATCCATTCCAACTAAAAGGTAGTCCTTTAGCGCAAGTAGTAATATTGGTGGTAGATGAGCTAGTAGGTTTTACAGTTAATACAAGTACATCGGTACTGTCACAGCCCAAGGTCGTAAGTATGTGCGCTGTGTATTTACCAGCAGTTGTGTAACCAACCCCGTTAAATGTATAGGTGTCTCCAGTACAAATACTAGCATAAGTAACATGGCTGGCGGTATCGCCCACTTCTATGGTATTACTAGTGTCTACCAAACCAGAAAAGTGCGTAATAACTGCATAATAAGTTCCTGTTTGTTTTGGTTTGTAGGTAGTGTCAATGGTTGTTAACCATGCTTGTACACGACTATTCCCTCTATCTGCCACATATATACTTCCATCCTTTCCTACTGCTAAGCTTGAGGGCGCCAATAAACTATTGCCACTGGCATTACCACTATTCATTATTATACCACTATTTGCACCTTCTTTCCATTTTAGCAGATAGTTCCGCTCTGGATTCACAAAAGGAGTGCTAGATCCAATAAAAGCGAGGGCATCATTAGTTGCAGTGATGTATAAAGTGTCAGTATTTTCATCTACTTTAACGTCTGTGGGATATGCCGAACCTTTTGAGCCAACATTGGATAGGTCGGCAACTACTGTTCCTGTGCTTGCTCCTTTTGCCCACTTTACAATACGTGTATTTGCAAAGTCGGCAACGTAAATATCCCCAGTCTTATTTACATAAACGCCTGTGGGGTAGGATAAGTGGGCCGCGTCAGTTCCTGCTCCTCCGGGATTGCCTGCAACAAGATTCCCTGAAGTTGCACCTGGTGCCCATTCCATTATTCTATTTCCAATCGCTGGGTTGTATGTAATGAAGGGAATGCCATTAGGCGTACCAGCATCAGTGGCATACAAATTTGAATCTTTGTCCACGTATATCCCATTAGGGTAGGCAATGTTAGATGGTCCATCGGTTCCCTGGCTTCCATTACCTCCAACCAGAGTTGAGGACGAATCATTAATAGAATACTTTTGTACCTTATGATTAATATAATAAGCAACATATAAAGCTCCGGTTGGTGTGATACACAGACCTGCAGGATTGCGAAACAGTTTTGCTGGCGTTGTAGTATAGATGCCTCCTGTTGAACTAGCAAAGACAGTTCCGGTGGTTGCGCCTTTAGGCCACTTCATCACTCGGTCATTACTTGAAAGGTCATTTGTGAATTCACTTACATAAAGTGTGGAATTGCTGTCCACTGCAACACCAAAAGTAAGATTAAACAAGTTTTTGGCAGAACCTACATTAGAGGAACCTAGGTTTTTTCCTCCTGCTACAGTTACTCCAACAGTCGCCCTCGATTGATATAATATAGTATCAAGCTTTCCATTTTTGTACCACTCAATTTTTGTTGCATCAGATACACCGTTTAAATACAATGTATTGCCTAGGCAATTACCAGTCAGCTTCAATGCAGGTCTAATTACTTTCACCGAAACAATGCCATTGGGGCTGCATTTTGCCGTATTGGGTGTAAAAGTGTAATTGGTTGTTCCTGGTATAGTCGTATTTACCAAAGAATTCCAAGTGCCAGTAATGGGTGGTATGTTAGTGGAACTAGTTGGCAAAATAGGTGCAACAGCACCTTGTATTACCGAAGGAATGGTGGCAAAGGTGGGTGTAATACTTTCGCCTACATTGATAGTGTCTGTTTGTGAAAGTGGACAAATGCCTGTACCTGAATTATAATTGATTAAATAGTTGATTGCATAGTTCCCGGCCAATCCAAAAGGGTTAAATAATCCTCCTCCAGATACTCCTGTACCACTCCAGCTACCTCCTTTTGTTCCTGTAACCAACGTATTTAAATCTAATGTACCACTGGCGGTACAATAAATACTTTTGGGACTAGACCAGGTGGGTGTTGGTACCAATCCATTGGCATTGATTTTTAATTTTAATGTGCTAAAGTCAGGTGCTGCGGCAAAATATCCATTGGAAGTGGTGTACGTATTCCAGTTACTTGTGTTATTGATTCTAGCCAGCCACTCTGTTTGTGTACCTCCGGCTAAAGAGCCTGTATATTTATTGTATTTGGATGCGCCCGCAATGGCATCGCTAAAACAACCCATCCCCGGATACAATCCAGACTCACCGGTAGATGTTTGTAGAGATTGCCAGCTACCACTAGTTGAAAATCCAAAAAGTATCCTTCCGTTCAATCCAGGATAGTTGCCATTAGGTGTGGTAGTAGAACCTCCTGC
>Ga0208741_10000376_pt1 | contig 22345 bp, 18 predicted proteins | sample CryBogCBE03Jun09_FD_184576 | JGI IMG/M metagenome (GOLD analysis project Ga0208741, IMG submission 184576) | Freshwater microbial communities from Crystal Bog, Wisconsin, USA - CBE03Jun09 (SPAdes) | ecosystem: Environmental > Aquatic > Freshwater > Lake | place: Crystal Bog, Wisconsin, USA...
CCAATCTGTTGATAATGCTAATTCTTCGATTTTAGTCTTAGCTCTCATCACAGCTTCATAATCGAAGTCATCCCATTCATAATGAAATACCTCAAATGCATTACCGTCTCTATCAACGTAGTCTATTGCTAGGTCTATTCCCCACTTTGAACGTATCTTTATTAGTTTGCTTACGATTGGCATCTCATTACTCCAATCCTTTAACTGTACTAAAGCTGTACCGCTGTATCCTTTTCTTTCAAATAGTAGTGCATGATTTATGTGTACTCCTTCTACAATTGGTCTTTTGGTTGCAAACCAAGTTCGTTTTATGGCTCTCTTATATCTATGATCTTCGGCTGGTGTATTTACTTCTGCGTAATCCTGTTCTAAATCAGTTAAATCATAGCCGTTCGTATCAAATAAATCTACACAAGTTATTTGCGGTGTTTTATACCTCTTAATAGGATTAGTCCAATACGGAGTTGGATCAAAAGTATTACCTGTGTTAATTAATTTCACTATCCTTTAGGTTTAAACCAGTTAGAACACCATTTTGATGGGTCTTTAATATTATTACCTTCGTTATCTAATAATTCGTTAGTACCTTTATAAGCTTTGTAATCAGGATTACTACACATATGTGTACCTTTCTCTTTGTAGTAAAACTTGCAAACATGACAACCAAAGCCTTGAGCAGAGTACATATAAGGTACGTAATGCTCTTTAGATTCTGTTAATTGTGCTTTATCCTGATTCTTTTTTAATATTATAAACCTGCCTGTATCACCGCTCTTAGTTTTAAACTGTAACCCCACTGTTTTTCTAGAATAACCCGGAATTGGATTAGATTTTGTTAAATCGTTGTATATGTTTAAATATCCGCTTTTATCAAGAGCAGAAATACCGATATACTCCGGTTGCATTGTTTCTATAAAATTAATAAGTACTCTATATATCGTACTAAGAATTTTAATGTAATTTTTACCACCTGCTTTTTTAGTCGGAATTGATATATTAGGAGCAGGATTATTTACCTCAGTAAATTCTATAGAATAAAAAGAATCGTTACTATAAGGATTATTTTCAAATTTAGTAATTTTATAATTGTACTCTATATCTCCAACCTTAAAATACCCATGGTATAAGTCACCATGTACTTCTGCTGCATTTGCTACTGTTAATTGCATTTCATGTAATGCTGTTAATAGCTTGCTAGCTACTGATCTAGTATCCTCCTGCAATGTAGTTGATGTTTCAGGTATAAAAATATTGTAGATGCGTGGGTCTTGTTTGCCAAATGTTCTCATCAGCATTCCAGCTACCGCATTAGCTTCATTTTCTACGTCTGTACCTGTTTTACCGTCTTCAGGATTTATACTTACCGTTTCATTTTGACGGTGGTGAACTAGTTCATGTCCTAGAGTTCTTAGTACGTCTGCTAAATTCCTATTTGCTATTGAAATTAGTATAGAGTGATCTTCAGGTGTATACCCACCAAAGCTATGATTTTGAGAAGTAAAACTTGTATCATATACAAATTCAATATGTGGTAATTCTTCAATCTCTAACATCTGCCCGCACCATTGAATATACTTGTTAATGATAGACATTGCTTCATCTTCATGTGGTTCTTCACCTTCCTTAATAACAGGTTGTTTAATTGTAGTAGCTAGTAATTTAAAGATAGGCTCGGCATATCCCTTATTCTTAGCCGATTCAGGTATAGTTTCTTCAAAACCATCTACATCACCTACTCTTAGTAAACCTCTAACATAGCTAGCTGATATTCTACCAAATTTCTCTTCTACAGGAATTGGTACAACTCTTTCTCCAAATGCTCTTTGAAGTGATTTAAAGTACCCCTGGTCATCTACTTCGTCTTTACCTCCTACAATATACACCGGTTTTTCAGTAAGGTGATCGGCAAGATAGTCATATACATCCTTAACAGGTGTTTGTGTTTTTGAAATACTTACAGATACTTTCGGTAAAGGCTGTGCTGCTAAGTAAGTTTGCCACACCTTTAAACTCTGTTCGGCAGTTATACCGTCTCTTTCTTTTGGTGAGATAATAACATAAAGGTGTGTGATATAGCTACGTGAAGATATATCTCTAGCTACCTCAAAGTGACCTTTATGTGGGGGTTTAAACCCGCCTGGGTAAAAACATACACCAGGTTCATTTATTATCTCTTCTGCAATTAATGCTCCAAGTTTATGTATATCTATCATCCTATAAATGCTTGTATTTTTGCTCTTGCTTGACTATTATCAATAGCTTCTGGTTCTGATTTTAATATATCTACTATACTCTGATTTAACTCTGCTGCCTCTTGTGCTCTCTTCATCGTCTCTTCAGGAGTTTTCTCTTTACCTTTACCGGTTGATGTATCAAAGAATCGACGTTTTACAATTGCCGGATCAAAAGACTTGTCTGCTCCTGTTGGATCATTATTTAATAATATAAAGTTATTTTTAAAAGCTTGTTCATATGTCTGTATGTTTTTATTAACATCTCTCCAGGTTCTTAGTACAATAGAAGGCATTAAAGACCTATCCCTATCTGCATTTCTCTCTAAAGATGTCATAGGGGATACATAGATCATTACCATAAATGTATCGTAACCAAGTTCTTCTAACTCTGCTTTCTTTTTGAGTAGTGGATTAGCTGCTGCACCTGTGCCATCTATAATAATATCGTGACGATTTTCTAGAGCTTGACTATATTTCTCTTTCGTAGCTTTTTGTGCCTGAGCTTGTAACTTAGCTGCTTGTGATAATTCTTCAGGTCCAAAGTCTTTTTGCTTCATACCCAAACCAGATGCTTTTAGTAATTCTTCGTAAGTATCATCACTATTAATAACATTGAATTTACCGCCCGGTATTATCTGTTTACCAATAAAAGATTTACCAGCACCTGCAGGCCCAGCTAAAAATATTGCTTTTGGACCTTGTTTACTTTCTCGTAATAAATTTACTAGTTTTATCATACTTTTATAAATAGTTAACCTTTAATCAATTAACAGTAATTCTTGTGATACAATAGATTTCGGCAGTCTATCAACTAATTCTACCATATACTTACTTGCTAATTCAACTCTCTCTAACATACTCTTGATTTCATTTTCATCCCTACTTAATCTATAAATAAACAACATATAATCTGTACCTACTCTTGGATCAAAGCTGATAAAGTCACACCATTTTCTACCTGTTACAGCCATGTGTGAGATACATTGGTAGTAGTAAGCAGGTGAGGTTTTTTTAAATTCAATATCCGAGGATACCAACCCGTATTTGAAGTGATTTACCGATGTGTAAGGACACTTAATCTCCAATACTCCATCGTTCCCAACTAAAGAATCCGGTGTTCCGCCATAATACTCTGATACTTCATAAAAAGAACAAGGTTTAACTTCTAGACCAGTTGCTGCTGCATAAATACCTCTTGCGGTATCTTCTAAATCTGTGCCCCAATCTAGAGCCGGGCCAATAATAGGCTGTAAAAACCCTCCTAATTTCTCAGAAACTCTTTCTAACAGGTAGCTTTTTGCTACTTCACTAAGACCTTCTTTTTTAGATCCCATTATTTTCCAAATCTCTGAACTAGTAATCTTACCTTTCCTAATAGTAAACCATTCAGATGATCGTTGTTCTGCTGCTAACATAATTCTAATTTTCTATGTAATAGTTTAGCATAACTTAACGCACTTGATTGATGTAATAGTCGAGTCATTTCTTGGAAACCTATGTCTGAAGGATCTTTTCCGTTCAATTCAACCAGATAAACTTCTTTTCCTAAATCCATTAGCTGCTGAGCATGTTTTATTGCGTCTTTTAGTGCATCGTTATCTAGAACGATATACACAGTTTTAACATCTGAGCTAGCTAGGTGTACTTGTAGAAGTGTTGGAAGTGTTTTACCAAATAACGGTATTGCATTTCTTTTTATAGCAATTGCATCAAAAATACCTTCGCACAGTATAACTGGGCATTTCCAGTTTATAAAATACTCTAATCCAATTATTTCATTTTTATTACAGACAGGTGCATTATATTTTCTTATAGGGTCTTTTTCAAAAGATCTTCCGACAAAGTAATTTAGTTTTCCATCTTTATCAAAAGATTGAACTATTAGGGAATTAACATATCGACCTGTTTCACAGTATCCAACTCCATATTTAATAAAATCTTCATCTGTTAAACCTCTTTTTCTAGCATAGGCTAGAGCTTGTCGATAGGTAATCGAGTTACTTTTCTGTAATATTGACCTATACTCTTTAGGAAGCTTTATTATTAGTTTCTCTTGAATCTCCCCAGTCTTTTCTTGAGGTAGATACTTTATAAAGGGCTTTAATTCTAATAGCGTCTCCCTCGGGACATTAAGCTTTCTGAATAGGTTCACAAGTGATCTGCCCTTCTGTCCACACACCCAACAATTCCATGGCGTTTTACCGTCCGGTGTTACTTGAAGATCTACTTCAAGCTTGGGTTTATGATGATGACAGAATGGGCAATTAAAAGCATAATTATGTTTTGAGGTGTGTTTACCTTTGCCTAATACTGTCTCAACTATTCCTAATAAAAGTCTAGTGTTATCCATAATATACTAAATATATGAACTTCCTACTAGACTACAAACTTAAAGTTTCTCCTCCAACCACTCCTTCGGTATATGTTTGTCGGCATAGGGGATACCCAGCTTCTCACACCAGCTCCCGTATGTTGTCTTAGAGTTCTTGGCTATTTTAGTATTAGAGTTACTAAAGACAAATCTTATGTCTAATTCAGGTCTTTGCGATTTAATTAGCTCGTGCTTTTTTCTATCTGCTAGTACGAATCTACCTTTTGTTTCTATGATGATACCGTTAGGTAGTACGAAGTCAGGTAGGTAGGTGTGATCTTTAGCAGGTACGGTATATCTAATTTTATTGGCTGGATTTTCGTATTGGTATACGACTTGTTTTGAATCGAGCTGTTGGGCGATAGTCTGTTCTAAACCAGAACGGTAGCCTTGTTGTATAGCTCTTCTTTTTACATTAACTTTTTTTGCCATAAAATAATTTTGGATTTAACAATCCCATCTAACTACGAATGTAACGTCAGTATTAGCGGGCATAGGAAAGGGTTGGGCTAGTTTACCAACTGCTATCAATTCATTAGCTCCGTTGTACAATCCAATAGTTGTAACGTAAGGTTGAAAGCTAGATCCGGATACGTTACTACTCAGTGCTCCATACGAACCTGATATTGCGGATGGATTTGTAGTCATATTAAATTCATTTTCGTTAATATGACACCTAACTTGAGACTGGTAAACAGTAGTTTCAGAGTTAAATCCTAGTATGAATTCATTCACGGACCATTTATCTCCGTCTTTACTTACGTAATCAGGGTTAGTTATAACGATAATACCGTGTGCGTAAATTATATTACCTACTACAGTCTGGTCTAATGTCCGAATATTCCCGTTTGTATCATCATAAAAATTAAAAAACGCATCACCGACTGGATCTATTACACTAAAACTACCGGGTTGTATCTGTTCTCCAGAGAGTGTTTTCGGGATTGAAATTATACTAACTTCATACCCGGAACCTGTAGGAAAAGTATTTCTATTCTCATACTCTGATGTACCTGAACAAGCTGTACTCTGTAGATAGTTATCGTAGATAAGTACCGGGTTAACAGTACTGTTTATATTTTGATCTGCTTTAAGTTGGTTATAGGTCTGCTCTGATACAGGAGTTGGAGGTTGTAGTCCGGCTAGTTCGTGAGAATAATATAAATGCCGTACTGCTCTGTAATTTAGTGTTGCTTGGTAATCTACAGATCCAGATACAGGTACCGGGAGGTTTAGACCTTCAAGTACTTCTATATTATAAGCGGTACATTCTTCCCCCGTAGTGTCAAAGCTAAATGCCTTACTAGTCTTATACGGGAATACAGTTAGATCTGATATACTCAATGTCTTGTAAACGGAACTCATTATACAGTTTTACTAGGTTATTATCAATTTAATAGCACTTTTTAGAAATTTAACTTAACGCGGAATAGTGCTTCTTTTGTAAAGTCTTTTACGAAAGGTTGTGATAATTTAGCAACTGCAACTAATTCATTATTTGAGTTATATAATCCAACTGTTGTAGGAAAAGTTTGAGGATTATTAATCATTGTTGGGAAAGTCAATGTACCTGTACTTCCTGATATTGCGGATGGATTTGTGGTATAGTTAAACTGCGCATTACCTGCTCTTACAAATATATAATCAGATGATACTGTTTCTTCACTATTAAGTTGGAAATAGTTTCCGTTTGCAATAGCGTTTTTAAAGTAAGCTTGATTCCAGGCCTGGTAATTAGAAGTTGTGTCTACTGTTATAGATATACCTCCGTATGAAGGAGATAGCTTAAGTGCTGCTGGATTTAAGATAATTAATCCTACATCCGGTAGGAATAAACCATAAGAACCACTTACGGTCCAACCTGCTGGTTGACCTGCTGCTGTGGATACAGAGTTTACTATTCCTATTCCATTACTTCCACTTACTATATTAAATGCTCTACCACAGTCCAAATACATGACTGTAGATGTAGTTAAACTATCAGTTGTTAGATTAACAATACTCGTAGCACTATTACCACTTAACGTTAAGTTAAAAGTAGGTGCATAAAGTTGTTGTTTATATGCATTTCTATTAACGTTAATTACAAAAATATCTACTGACGATGTATTTAATCCTCCGAAATTGAAGTTTTGAGTTTCAGTGCCGTACACTAAGTTTCTGTACTGGCCATATATAGTTCTTGTTGGGGATAGTCCGGGTACGAGCTGATTATACCAAACTGAACCGCTACCGTTTACATGTCCGTATGTAACGGAAAACTCAGGAGATTTACTGTTAGAACCGGACACTGTATTGTAAGTAGCAGAAGCAAGACCTCCATCCGAGAAATTCATACCGGTTAGAACTGAATTACCTGTCGACCAGGCCGGTGCTGTTACTGTATCTGCACTTACTACTATATCTGTTGAAGCTAATTGAACAAAGCTCATACTATGTTATTAAGATTTATTATTAAGATTATTTTGTAATAGTTACAGGAATCGTTACTCTTGCACCACTATCTCTACCTTCTATAACTAGATTAGTTTGTAGTTGTGTATTGGTTCCAAATAAAGTGTTAACTGTAGTTGCAGTAATATTAATTGTAGTACCTATAACAGTCTTACTTACATTTGTACCTACAGTCACAGTTCCGTTTAATTGGGTAGCTTCAGCTGTATTTATACCAACACCTGTAAAGTTAGATGTAGTTCTAACATCACCAATAGTGGCGATATACCCATCCTGTTCAAATGTTGATGTAGCACCTAAGTAGTTTAGAGTTTGCGGTGTTATCGCAATTGATGCACCTTGCTTCAAGGTTATAGATTGATATCCTACATTTAGTGCTGGTATTGCAGAAGTACCTCTTGGTAGTGTAATTAGTTTATACTTCATAATTTCATTATCGTTTGGAAATGCTTCCAGTATTGGCATTGCTTGAATTGCTTCACCGTAGAATGCAGATCCGGATGGATGGTTTGGATTATATAGGGTATAATCTATTTCATCATCAGATAATGCAAATTGTGTAATTTGAAAAGAGCCATCATTTCTTGCTAATAATTCTCTTCCTTTTTTTGTTAAGATTGCATCCACAGTAACCGTGACGCCATTTAGATAACCCATCTTGGTGTAATTTTAGTTTGTTAGTGTTATATTAATAAATATATAAAAATTTGGTTTTAACGTTAAAAGAGTCTATTAAATACTACCTGTTGTTCCCATACTCGCACTTACTATATAACTATCTCCAGGTTGCGGTATCCATCCAAAGCTATATCCCTCTGCTCCTACCTGTGTAGAACTAGAGTACAAGTAAGTACCCGTACGTGTATTATACACACTCAATGATCCTGTGTAGAAGAAAGGTACGTTAGATAAAGTGCCTGCGTAAGTTATAGTTCCTGCTGCTACATTTAGACTTCCTGATTGTGTACCTGAAAGTGATCCTGTAACTGTTAGTACCGGACTAGGTTGACTTACGTAAAAACTGCTACTTACTGCCATTGTTGGGGTGTAACTACTTGTTATACCGAACCAGTATTTTACCGGTACTACACTGTTATATATTGAGGTGTATATATTGTAAGAGTGAGCTACCTGTGGGGTGAAAGATGCACTTATGGGACTGTTATAGTTTGATCCCGTGAATACGTAATAATTAGGGTTATCGTCGGTATAGTAATTATCTTCTATCCAAAGAGAGGACGTGTACAAAGCGCTGCCTGATACTTTACTTACTTTAACTTGGTAAACATTTCCTGATTGTAAATTACCCGCACCGCTCCTTGTGTCTGTACTCGCACTTATAACAGAGGCAGTTGAGGGAGTGATCTGTGTAACTACAAAATAACTTCCACTTAAATCTAAAGGAGTAAATCCGCCGGAGATTGTAAATACATAGTTAAAGCTTGATTGTGCACTAGAAGTTGAAGAAGGAATAGGAGGCACTACTGTTAGCGGGGTTTGTATACTCGCAGGATAACCTGTGTAATACATATTAGTATTTCCATACGGAAAAGTTGTTACTAAAAAGCTTCCACTAAAAGCGCTAATACTTACAGAAGATGTAATTAGACTTGTTATGTTACTCCATGTTTTTGTTGTTCCGTCATCTTTTTCTAAATAGAGAGAAGAAGAGTTATCGTAATATATCGCTTGCATTATTTAGAGTTTAAATTAAAGATGGATTTAATGTTGTGAAGATGGTGCTTTGTGCAGCTATAATATTAGTATTGGCATCGTAAGGTACAAGTAGTGCGGGCGATACTTCCCCGGGCTGCTTTATATAGTCAACTAATACAGATGTTTCATCTGGTTTTTGTCTTAAAATTGCAAAGTTCTGTGAATCAAAAGGAGACCAGTTTGTTATCGGTGTATCTAGGGATACTTTTGTAAAAGTGTTAAAAGTTACTGTTCTTTCTAAAATTGGATTATTAGTCAGTCCAGGTTGGTACCTAGCGGTATCGTATATTCCCTGGTATATCGGTGTTTCAGAAAAATATATATTATCTAAATATACTCGACATAGAGTTTTCTGTGAATTTGCAAAAACTGCAGATAGTACAGGGAAAAGAGTAGTTATATTGTGGTTGTATTCGTATACACCTGTACCTGCAGGTAGGTATGCTGAACCTGATATCTGTATTAAATCTCCTGGAGAGAAATACGAACTGGGATCTCCAGGTAAGTCACTTGCTTGGTATTGAATATACGTTGAGTAATTTCTACCATCACTATGTATAACTCCTGAAGGAATTATTGACCTAATGCTTGCATTTATGGTAATAGGTGCTTTTTGGTAGGTATTAGCTGAAATAACTTCATAAGTTTTACTTAGACTCGAGTAAAAATTACCAAGTCTTATTAAATCTCCCTGCTGTATTGAAAATGAGTCGATTACATTAGAATAATAATCCGCTGTACTTCCGGTAGGGGCAAAAATACAAGATTGACTAAAAAACTGTTGAGTGTTTTGTGCAAATTGTAATGTAGTCGCAGACGCTGTTGTAAATAGAGGTATAGTACTACTATAAGTGAGACTGTTTTGATACAAAGTTTCTACTGCCAGGGTATCTATAATATTAAGATAAGTATAATTAGGATCTCCTAAAGTAAACTGTACAACATTAAAAGCTCCAGTAAAACACCCGTCTTGTAAATCCAACCAGTAAAACTTAAATCTTAAGCTACTACCTGCTTGCAGAGTTACAGATGTAAGAGGTAGTTTACATAGAAATAAATCAGGTCCACTATCTGTTGTACCTGATTGTCTAATATGGTTCATATAAGTATCTACTGTAAAGTCAAAACTTACCTGATCATCTCCGTGACCTGTTGCATGAGGACCTTGTTCATTTAGTACTGTACATATCAACTTCCCGCTATTATCTTTAAGTCCACTCCAGGAGCCTTCCAGATCTGGGGTATTTGAGATTTCTAAAATGCCAACTAGTTTCAAGTTAACTGTCTGTTCGTAAGCATGAAATAACACTGAGATAGATACAGTACCGCTGATGTTATAGGTACTTGTTCGAGGGACAGTATAAATTGTACTTCCATTTAATGTTCGAAAAACAGAAGGATCTTCGTAACTGTAGGCATTCCCGTTTTGTAAAAAAGGGCTTTGTACTGATATGTTGGAGAATAAAGGTAATTGAAATCCATAGGCTGTCCCGGTACCGTTTCTATTAAAAGCTCCTAAATTATTACCGTTCGCATCGTAATTGTTAAAATCTACAAGAGGACCGTTTCCGTTATATTGCCAGTTTGAAGAAGGTATTCCTAGTGCTATAGATTGATTACTAATTTGTTGATCATTTATTATAACAGTTGAAGAATTTGCTGCTCCAAATAGGTAAGAAGGAGGAGTTGGGCTCTGCCCATCAACCTTGGTATAGTATAAGGTGTAGGGGGAGTATGCATTGAACCCTAAATTAACAGAAGCGGAGCTAATAGGAGAGTCAAATATAAAGGTTAGAGGTTCATTGTTTTCTCTAAATAAAATTGGATCGTAGGAAAACCCACCTTTCCAAATAATTTTAAATCCGTCTAAACTTCTCTGTTTTGAAGGACTGTTTGGATTTGATAATGATATAATAACAGGGTCTCCTGATTTAAAGATATTTTGTACTTCAAATAAATTACTGTTATGATGATTTAACTCTAGTGTTCTTACATCCGCATCAACTAAGTATTTTAGGTTAACCTGAGTTTTATCATAAAAGTTTAAACTTTGACTTGAAATATTTTTTACCCATCCTACTTTATAGGATTTACGGTCAATTGCTGCTGTCTTACCGTAGCTGTTATCACCTACTGTGTAAGTATTATATTTGGCACTAGTAGTCTTATTCCCTATATATCTAATACCTGTAAATGCTTTTGAACTGTAATTTGAATCTGTAATAGTTGCAAAAGGTACATACCCTCTATAAGAACTACCTGATGTAAAGTAATTTGTAACTATACCATTATTAACCGGGACTACTACATTATAGGAGTAGTCTGTCTCAAGAAATATACTTGATGTTACTCCATTAACAGCATTTTCATACAAACCTCCTAAGTTATAGGTAGTGAAAATTGATTGTCCGGTACTAATAGATGAAGTCCATGGTGCTATTATACTAGATCTCTCCAGTTGACTAAATTGTCCATGATTGGTTAAGTTGATATCTAGACCTCCGAATTCACCTGTAAACGGTTCTTTTAACTTCGACTGAGGTGAAGTTATATTACCTATTACACTAGGTTGGATAGTCTGGAATTCATAACCTGGTGCTACATAGAAAGATACCGGTACCGATTGTGTATACCCTGTATTAAGATAATATCCTTCTGGGTTTGAACCTGAGGTATCTATCAAATCTACTGAGCTTGTATTGTTACTTACTGTAACGGTTGGTTCATTTCTTGGATATTTAGATCTCTCTAAGATGTGTGGTTTCACGATAATACCTGTAGATAGGTCTGCTCTTGCAGGTACAAAATCCTTTATCATCTTAAATAGAGAATTATCGAAGAACCTAATTAGATTAATGAAGTCTGGTAAGTCAAACTTGCTGATATACTTTCGAAAATAAGTATTTCTTAAAGTATCAAGATCAGGATAGTTATCTAAATAAGCGTTCGATGGATCTCCAATATAATCATCAATGTTAAAGTAACCTAACTGGTTTGTAATATCGGCATCTACTAAATCGCTTGGAGAAAATCCAACTTCAATATCAGCAGAATTTCTACTTATATCTGGATTATACCTCTGAATGCTTATAAATGGTGATAGTAAACTCTCATTTAACTCACTTTGAGTACCGGTTGATATCTTGTTATTTACTTTCTGACCTACACCTACTGATGGACCTGCTATCAAATCTGTCATTACTACAGATTCAAATAAAGCATTACTTTCTGATTCACGACTTCCGCTTCCAAATAAACCGTAACTAAACGAGCTGCTTCCACTCTTAAAAGACTTTAGAGTTTCAATAGCAGGATGATTAGAAGTTAATACTGTATTCTGATTAATATTTATAAATCCAATTCTATATAGATCACCGTCCGGTGAATTGAGTTGTACACTACCTGTTCCGTAAGACGGTACTACGTTATTACTACCTAACGGTAATCTAAACGTCAAGTCTGTATAGGAAGAATTAACTGTGTTTCCTGCTATTGAACTTGGGCTTATTACATGTTGATTAAATGCACCTGTGGTCAAAGGTTGTCCCCAGTACCTAAATTCCTGGTAATAACCTTGAAATGCAGTTCTATTTTTACATAAGCTACTTGTTAAGTTAACCGGCCCTCCTAGGTATGCACTAAATAGATTAGTCTGTGAACCTGTATCATAGGCATTCCAACTACCGTTATAACTTGTGGTTGCAGATCCTGTAATTGCTAGTGATTGAGATGCAATATAGGTAATGTTATTATCACCTTCTTGGTTATAGGCAGCGCCGGCGACAGTTACCTTGTATGTATTCTCTACGTTGTTAGCTGCTTGTCCTATAGTCCTCTGTAACATTACTGACCACCATTGTGTTTTATCAAAAAAGGGTAATGTAATAGGTGTAGTTGCTTTATATATTCCTATTGATCCTGAGCTGTTTAAGTAAAAAGTTAATCTTCCATTATTCTGTAAAGAGCTTGAAGGTATAGCGGAAGCAGAGTCGTAGGTTAACTGTAAACCAAAATACGTATTATTATTTCTATTAACCTCAAATAGCGACTGTGAAATATGGTTTGAATCAGGTATACCGTCTGTTTTAAATCTAAATTCAACTGTGTCCGGTAGAGCATTATTTAAAACTTGAGGTGCCCAAGGTAAAGCTAGGTTAGTACTACCTGTATTATGATAGGCTAGTCCATATCTTTTTTGAATCACGTCAGGTGTAGATGCTAATTTATCAGATCCACCGAACTCGTTAATTCTTAATAGAGTATCCGGTATACCGAAACAGTTTATCAGTGCTCTCAAACCTCTTGTTGTACCTTTAGTTTTTAACAGGTAGGGTAGGTTGTGGTAGATTCTTTTCTGATACTCGAGAGTTATATCCGCACCGGGTATTGTTGGTTTTTCATCATAGTTTAAAGTATACAGGTTAGGTACTGTGTAATCAGGGAATACATACGGACCAGATGAATTGTAAGTTATGTATATACTTCCGCTATAATACGATCCAGTAGGTGGTGTTAAGGATCCATCCGGGTTTATACCTAGAGTCGAGTAGTAGAGGTTATCTGATATGTTTGTATTTGTATATAGGTGTATACCGAAAGATTCTAATGCAGATTTTACCAACTCTTTAGACACACCTTTAGTTAAATTACTCTCAGCATCATATCTCTCTGTAACATCCTTGTAGTAAATCCAAATGTTATCAAAGTGCTGCCCTATCATATTTAGGAAAGTTTGATACGGGATATTACTATCATCTTGTTTAAGATATTCCGGAATTGTATTGATTAACCAGTCCTTATTACTAAGGTCGTAGGTAGATGCTGCACTTAATGCACTGTATTGGCCTTCAGGCGGTGCTATATCTGGATTTCCAAGCCAAGTTAGAGCTTGAGAAGAAGTAATGGAATACAGTTGATACGGTGGTAAGTTATTTGATTTAGGCCATGCTTGTGGTGTATTTTCAAAATACAGGTAATATTCATACCCATCGAAGTTTGTTATAATATCATTAATCTGCTGCTGGTAAGTAACAACACTACCAGATGCGATAGTACCCCCATTTAAAACTTTACCTGCATTAGTAATAGATTGGTTATATCCTTCAATAAGTTTTAATTTGTATGCAAAATTATAAATACGTTCTTGTGCAGATGAAAAGTGAACGAAATTGCTAAAATCTGAATAATCAACATTTATATCAATAGAGGTATCTTGCAGTACGCTTTGCATTTGCTGGTAAAGCGATGAAGATGGTGTTAAGCTAGATGATGCTAATAATGTACTTAGATTATAGGTAGGAGTAGACTGCCCAACTCTCTGGGCTATGTTTAAATTAAAATTAGGTCCTTTTAATGAGTTTGACGGAGGTGGTGCTGATGCGGGAATTTCGACTATTACCTGGTATTTAACTGAATCTCCTAACTGTTCAACAAGCCAAAATGTACTTTTAAGGTCTATACCAGCCGATAAGGGTTCATATAGTTTAAGGAGTAAACATCCTTGATCTCCATCTAAAGCATAAGCTACATTAACTCCGATTAAAACTTCGTTATTACCAAAGTTTAAATAGAAGTCTGAGTAGTATGCACGAGATGCTGCTTGATTTTCAAAATCTGTAAAAGCTTGCTGTAACTGCTGATTAGATAAATCTTGGCGACAAACTTTTAATTCTGTTCTTGTTCCAGAGATTTGCTTAATCCAGAATTGATTTGTATAACTACTCTGAAATAGATTTCTAAAGAAATTATAGCTTATATCAACCGAACCTCTATCATACCCGTGTGATGCTACATCTGCTTGTGGATCTATTTGTAATGCGGTATAATTACCAGTTGCCGGATCCGGATTAACAGGAGTGTAGTTAGTATCGTAATATTCAGATACTAGTAGATCTCCATTTGTGTCGTAGATAAAATACTCTATATAATCTGTCGAAGCACCAAAGGGAGGTGCAATCGTAGCGGTATTAATTAAAGAAGTATCGGCAGGTTTGTACTGTTGGTATTCTGCTTGTGATGATAAAAGGTCTATTGTTACTGTTTCCATTAGGTTATTGAGCTTATGTCTACGATAGTTTGATTAGCTACTAAAAGCTGCTGTCTCAGGCTGTTAATTTCATCGATAAGTGCCTGTTCGTTATCAGTTATTACTTGACCTCCTACATACTCACCACTTTTTTTAACCAGGTATTCATGTGAACTTGTGTCACCTGTTACCGGAATTTGAAAGAATAGCTGCTCATAATAATTAAAAAAATCATCCACTGTTACAACCGACTGTTCGGGAGCAGATGGTGCTACTAGCTCTGTAAATGTAGTGTCTATCACTCGTGTATAGGCTGTTGTACCGTAGATTTGTTTTGTTAGATTTACCTGTTCTGTCATATTACCTTGTTACTTTAAAAATTACATCGTTATCAACTATTACTTGTTCACCTGTAGACGGTACGATTGTCTTAATTAAAATTTTATAGGATCTTTCAGGTTGTAGTCCGTTTGTATATAGTGTAAAATAATTAGAATTTGTATCGGCACTAAGCTTTGTATAGTTCGTATCGAAATCAACGATTACGTCAGATGTCCTATAGTCTACTATTGACCAATAGCTTTGTTGAGGTAGATATCTCCAGTTTAAATAGTCTGATCCGGTTGCGAAAGTCCTAGCTGGGTATCTGTCTCTAGTAACAAATTTCATTCTATATACGTTACCTGCTTTTAGTTTGTCTATATTATTTTGAGGTATTAATACAAAGTCTTCTGCTATAATAGTACCGTTAGTGTTACTACCTGTATTATACACAGAATCATCCCATTTCATTTCTAGACAAGGTGGATATACGGTATGTGTATCCATTGAAAAGAATTGAGTTTCTATTGAAGAGCTTGGATTTAATTCAATTGAACCTGTTATACGTAATAGTAGTCCATAGTTAGGAATCGTACCCACCATTGATGCACTTACCATTGTAGTCACGTCTATATTAACATCTTTATTATCTGTGTAACCAAAACTTTGAGATGCTGAATAAGCTGGATTCCATACTCCACCCCCTACTGTGTAAAGGTAGCTAGAAGTGCCGTACGTATTACTCCAGTTAGCAGACTGGCTATATGCTCCTACAGATGTCCAACATACTCCATTCTCAGGATTAGGTACGTCATTAATCTTACCGGTTCCCATTGTCCATGCCTGTCCTACAGGATTACATAGTATAGTATATGTTTGAGGTAACGTAGAAGCGTATGCTAAATATAGCTTTAAACCTACCTTAAAAGACCCAGTTGCAAATCCAGCAATCGTACTAATATCGGCATCACTAAACTTAATCAGTGTTCTTCTTATATCATCCAGTCCAATTATAATACCGAGATTTGGATTACTGTTAACAGACGATATCTCTAATATTTCGTCAATACCAGCATTAGCTGATGGATTAGACGAGTATATAGTTGCGTCTTGTTGTGGAAATATTTTATATACGGACATTGTATTCTAATTTAAGGGTAATATTAATACGTAACAACTTTTCCTGTAATATCTATATCAGGATACTTTACTTCAAAAATAGATGGATCTAAAGACGGATAGATGACTCCTTTTAGGGTCGCTGATGATATATCATACGTATATGGAGAATATGTACCGTCTGTTGCAGACTTATTCGTTATAGTTACATTTTGAACTGTTTGCACTCCGGGTACTTGATCTAATAGAGTATATATCTCAGATAAAATGATAGGTTGGTTTATCTGCCATCCATCTATAGCAAAATACGACTGTAGTGATTGAATACATTGAGTTAATACATCTCTACTATTATACTGCGGTCTTAAAATAATACTAAAATCTACACCTATATTAACTATATAGGCATTTTTAATATTTACAGCATCTGTTAACATTCTGTACTCTGATAGGTAGCTTTTTAGATTCTGCTGTAATGCAAGAGGTGGTTCTTGTAAATGCTTATTCGAATCATATGATAGAATATATAGTGAACATGCATACGGATCTTGCATACTACTATCACCTCCTGTATCTTGTCTAAACGTTAGATTATCCTTAGTTACAAACGCCTTTGCGACTTGTCCAAATTTGGGTGGCATACTATAAGCAAAGCTTAGATAATCTTGCTGCGTTACAGCTCTCATCTGGGATGGGTATTGAGCTAGTATATTTAATCTTAACTGCTCTACTGTATCACCATCTCCTCCTCCAGCTGCTGGTGTTGAGTTATTTACCGCAAGAGATCCGCGTACCGTATTTCCAATAGTAGGATCTACGATACCTCCATTAAAGTTTGAAGTAGAGTTTACTACAGTATTTAATGTGTTACTAGGTACGTTAGCTTGTGCACCACCTCCAACAAGGTAGTTAAAAGTTAGAGTTGTATTACTCGGTGCTAACCCGTAGGTTGTAGTTGTAGTAAAGTTTGCAGGATCGTAAATAGTGTTAATTTTACTTAATCTATCTAATGTTCCAATTCCAACATTACCCATATTTGGCACAACTACTTCATTAGCTACTGAATTTATACCTGATCCGAATTGTATTTCTAGTGTATTATCTGTTTTAAATCTAGTTACAAATCTACGAGGTACTGTCATTAATTCTAAAATATAAGGAACTGTACCTGCATCTGCAGCATAGTCTGGGTTTATGCTGGGTAGGTTCTGTACTGCTTTCATTATTGTATCTTGAGCTAGATACGGAACTTCGTACCATTTATTACCGTTACTGTCATTTACACTAAGTATTTCAATGATATTTGTATCTTGAAGTAGAATCGTTTCAAATGTTTGAGCTGTACCGAATGTATAGGTAAATGTCTTTATAGTCCCTGATAATGCTTTTGCAGATTTTTGTAATAGAAAATATTGAGGATTTCCACTTCCGTCTACATTATACACAGAAATACTAGTCGGTGAAGTAGAAGAAGATATTGAGAAATCTATATTTTCAGGTATATAAAAAGCAGCACTTGTATTTGTATTCGAAGTTACTTGCATACCTTGATCAACCTGTAATGCATATCTATAATCAGGTGCGTAATTACCTGTTGAACCTGATGCAGGAACTAATTGATATATATCTAGGTTTACTGTTGCGGCAGATGTTACTTTTGGTCTATACCCGAGCATATAAGCTAAAGTATATAAATTATTAACCTGTTTTGCATACTGTACAAAAGTTTCCTGGTACTGATTATCTAGGTAAAACGATAATACATCTCCTACATATGCAGCCATCTCTAAAAACATAGAACCTGGTGATGCAGTAGAAAAATCGTTATAGGTTGTTGGAAAATAAGCTTTAGCGTATTCGATTAGAGCTGCTCTAAAATCAGAGAAGTCTTTGTTAAGGTACTTTATATCCTTTGTTACTGTTAAACTATTGCTGGCCATTATCGACTGTTAAAAATATTTGATCAACTTGGTTAGTATTCGCTATACTATACTTAAACAAGATGTTAATTGTGTTTTGATCATATAGAGGTATTACCTGTATAGAGGTAGTTATAACATTCGGAAAATTAGCTTCAACTCCTGCTTGAATGTTTGATTCTACCATTGCAATAGAAGTATCAGTTATTTGTTCAAAAAGCTGTTCTCTTAATCCTGCACCAAAGGTCGGTCTAAATACTCTCTCATTTCTACCTGTCAATAAGTAATTTATTATACTATACTTTAATTGATCAGCTGTTGTATAGACAGACGTGAATACGTTAGGTGCCGAGAAGGGAATTGATACCCCTATCGCAGTACTTGGTTTTAAATCAAGCGGACTTATTGTACGTGCTGCATATGCCATTATATTTGACCTTTACTTTTTAATACGCTCATCATTTCAGAGAAATCCGGTACCGTATCTATATTAACCTGGTGTATATCGGTCACAGGCTCAGTTTGTGCTAACATCTCTTGTACTGATTCCACAACTATTGGTTCTGACGTATAGGGTTCAGGTGTAGAAAACATCTGGGGAAAGTCTTGAGGTATTTCCGAATTTACAAAAGATCTAAAATCACTCTGTCCCATTCCAGATGCAGTTTCTTGTAGTAGTTGCTGTATCGGGTCAGAAGTGGTGATTCTTGGTAATTGTGGAGATATTTTTTTAACAGGTCGCTGTGTTATAGATTCTCTTAAATCTTCACGGTAAGTCTTTCTTGAAGGAACTAATTCTCCTTTTCCGCTTCTAATTTCTGTCAACACAGGTTTTATTTCTTCACGTATAACCTGTCTTACTTCTTCTCTTATTAATTTTCTAAATAAATCTAACTTTGTCATATACTATAAATATTTTTAAATGTAAAATTTACCCTACTTTATTCCTGATATTTGTTGATCTCCTTGTGCAGCTCTGCTTTCATTTAAGATTGTCTGTGCTCTTTGACGTAAAATTAAAGGTGTATTAGGATTAGTAGCGATTGATTCCCACTTCGCTTGACTTTCAGGAGATAGGACTCCGGATGGTGCTTGCCCTCCTGTAGATATAATTGGCTCCGAAGGTTGTATTGGTATCTGTGTTTGTGCTGTAGGTTTATACTCACCAGCTTGTGCTGCTGCTTTTAATGCTATTGCATCGGGTGTTCTATCAGTTGACGTAGTAGACTGTACATCTTGTATAAAAGAATTGCCGCCGGGTAGTGAACTAACAAATCCTTTAGCTGCTGAACTTACTTTTTGTGATGTTGGATCAAGAGTTGTTGGATCTACACCGATTGAATTATATATACTTGCTTCTGTTTCTGTAGTTGTTGAAGGGTAGTAGCTATTACCTATAATTAATTCTAGTTCTTGGAAAATTACTTGGTTATTAGTTGAATAAGTTAGTTCAGTCTGAGCTACTTGAACTCCTCTTGGATCTAATGCTACTGCATGTCTTTTTTTAAATTGTAAAGGATGATATATAGTTTGTTCTTCTACTATCTTAAGTACATACCCGTGAAAAGTTGTCTGAGTTGGATCACCTTGTGCTGCTGCATAGTATTTAGTAAAATCATTTAGTTTACTGCTCATATCAGTTAGGCTGTTATTAGCAGCATTTAAAGTAGCTAGTTGAGGTGAATCCGCTGTTGCAACGCAGGTTTCTAAGTTAAAAAGCAATGGTGCGATCGCTGCTTGTAGTTGAGTTATTTTACCTGTAAAATTTATACTAGTTGTATAGATTAGATCAAGTAAGATCTGTAACTGCTTAACATTCTTCTGTGCTGGTTTTAAAATACTGGTCTGCACATAATTTAAAGTATCTGCTAATGATTGGTTTAGAGATGTTACTGTATATATATTAGGTATTGGAATTGATTTTAAGACTCTGACTATAACATTAACAACTGTAATAGTGGTTGAGGCAATTTGTACGATTGCTTGAACCATATTAACATATTTTAATAGTTTTAATCCCATTTGATTGATACTACCTAAAAGTGTTGATATACTCTGTAGGGTCGGTAGGATCTGTGTAGGATTAATAGTTTTCTGTAAACTTTGAATCTGTGCTGCTATATTAATTCCGGTAGCTTGCTGGGTAAGGCTTAGTACATTTAACGGAGTATTAAGGTTACTGATAGACTGTAAAGATGTTTGTAATTGGGTAAGTTTACCTAATACATTTACAGATCCGTTAGGATTTACTCCGGTCAAGGTACCTGTAATATCATCCAAAAAATTCTGAGTTCCTGCTAGTTGAGGTGCAACTGCTATTAAGTCTGGTGTAATTGAATTAGATAACTCACTTATACCTCTAGCAAGATCGTTTGCTGCTATACCATTACTTATTTGAGTAAGTAACTTAGTGGATTGTTTTTTAACGTTATCAAGTTCTTTTTGAACAAGAGAAGTTGTACTTATAGGTAGAGCTAGTACTGTAGCAATAATATTACATAAGTCATATCCGCTTATTTCTTGAACCAAAGGTAATACTCCGTTAACTTTAGAATTTGATCCAGGAAGTTTTACACCTGCAGATTTATTCAAAGGATTTCCGTAATATACGTCATCTACTGCTTTTTCAATAGTAGCTAACTGACCTGATATAGATGTAACTAAATTTTCTAATCCTTTTGCCATTATTTAGTGTAAGTTACCTGTGATACTAAAGCAGAACCGCTTGCATTTGCTAGAGCTATTAACTGTGGAAATTCAGACTTTATAACTGTTCCAACTTTTACTAGTAACGGTATAGCAGTTTCTAGTTCCGATTCAGACATACTAGCTAAAGCTGTACCTAGTGGTGTTAAAATATTTAACATTCTTACTAAAAACTGAGTTGTTGATAGACCTTTCATAACAGGTTCTCCCGTTAATTCAGCTTCTAGACCTAATTCTATTTTAGGTGAATTTATGATAACACGATTTGCTACATCAAAATTAACTGTACCTAGACTTGATAACCCGATAGATCTCTTCCCAAATAGTAATATACTATCTGTCTTAGCATGAAGTAAAACTCTTCCAGAAGATAATATAATCTGATTATCAGTATACTGTTGAAGTTCAGGTATGTAGTTCTTAGATGTTGACATTATCTATTAGCTGTTAATTCTTTTTGTGATTGTTGACTAGGTGATAGTGTGTCTGTTGAAATAGGTGCGGTATTCTTAGTTCTAACTTGATTCTCTTGTAACTGTGTTCTACCTGTGTAAGAGGTTAGGTTAAAACTAGCTAGATCTTGAATATAGATAGATTGACCGGAACAAAGGTATATAGAAGCATCATCGTTACTAATATCTTCTACACTGTTAACCCAGGCTTGAGGTATGGTCGGTGTAGCTTGTCCGTTTCTAATTATAGTTATCGGACTACCTGCTTGACCTTGACTACTCCATGGATTTAAAGCACCTTTACCCTTAACCGTACTTCCAAATCTTATTGACTGCCCCCATCTACCTTCCACTATAATATCACCTTCAAAAGGCTGTATATTCTTAATATCACTCTTTTCTTGAAAGGTTGTACCTAAAGGATAACTATAAGGTGCTTGTTTTGATTTAACTACACTTCCATAACTAGATAAATTTGGGAAAGCATTCTGATGAACAGTTCCCCATAAGTTATAAGGTGGTCGATAGTAGTATTGCTTTGCTGAAGCATCATCGTTTAAAGCTGTGGACGGACCTTCAACTATCTCTACGATTTCATTAATAAGTGGATATTGTTTAAAGTTACCAGATAAAGGTTTTGCTGTTACACGGCTACTTCCTTGAGTATCTACGGACTGTTCTGTATAAAGTACAGTGTAGAATATAGAACCAACTGATGCCCATCCTCCATTTGCTTCAAAATCCGGGTCTGGTTTCCCATCTCCGTCTACTGGACCTAAAATAATTTTATTAACTCTAGCTAATACTATTCCACCACCTTTATTCAAAGGTATTTTAGAGGTATAGTAATTATAGTTAAGTCCTAATTGCATTAAGCAGATCTTTTAGCTTCAGGTAATGACGGTACGTTTATACTCTTAATTTCAGCAAATAGTAACTCCTTATCTTTATCTGAAAGTAATTCACCTTCTGCTTCTGCTTTTGCTGCAACTGACATTGCTTTTTGAACTATGCCAGCCATCTTAATC